>CEUZ01260006.1_pt1 | contig 10413 bp, 9 predicted proteins | sample 361511 | NCBI WGS metagenome assembly CEUZ01 (sample SAMEA2622822, study PRJEB7988) | marine metagenome | biome: marine biome (ENVO:00000447); feature: surface water layer (ENVO:00002042); material: "saline water (ENVO:00002010), including plankton (ENVO:xxxxxxxx)" | depth 5 m | reverse complement strand
AGCAATAAATCTAAAAGAGATTTGGAAACTTCCCTTGAACAAATGAAAGAGTTATCTAAATCATTAGGAAAACAAATAGTCGGATGGAAGTCTCAGTTAAGAAAAAATTTCGACACTAGAACTCTCATGGGCAAAGGTGTTTTAGATGAAATACTATTGGAATCAAAATATTACGATGCAACATCTATTATTTTTAATCAAGAACTTTCTCCAATTCAGTCTAAAGAAATATCAAAGTTAACTAACATCAAAATAACTGATAGAACGGAGTTAATATTACAAATATTTGAAAAGAATGCTAAGTCAAAAGAGGCTCATAACCAGATTGAACTTGCTAGGCTAAGATACGAATTACCAAGATTAACGGGTTTTGGAAAAAGCTTCTCTCAAATTGCTGGCGGTATTAGATCAAAAGGACCTGGTGAAAAGAAGAGCGAGCAAAGAAAAAGATACATAAGAAGAAGGATAAATATGCTAGAAAAACAAATTGATGAACTTAGTAGAAGAAGATTTCAAACAAGATCAAACAGAGAGAAAAACGAACTATTCTCTGCCACGTTAATTGGATATACATGTGCTGGAAAATCTACCTTGTTTAATAGGTTAACTAAATCACAAGTTACTGAAAGTACTAAACCTTTCTCTACTTTAAATCCAACTACAAGAAAGGCATACCTTTCAAACGACTTAGAAATTCTTTTGACAGATACGGTTGGGTTTATTAGTGATTTACCTAATGACCTGATATCGTCATTTAGAGCAACTTTAGAAGAAATTACCGAATCAAATATATTAGTCCATATAGTTGATGCATCAGATCCAGATTTAGAAGGAAAAGTACATTCTGTCGAGGAAACATTATTAAAAACTCACCTAATCGATCACCCGAGAATTATTGTCTTCAATAAGATAGATTTAATTACATCTCAAGAAAAAGGTGCTTTAGAAATAAAGTATGGGCAACCTATGGTCTCATCTTTAAAATCTGATGGGATTCTTGAGCTAAGGAAATTTATGGAGAATTTTATTAACTCTACATCAATGAATAAGAAAGTAGTAAATATTTAGAATCCAATATGTTGTTCATTCTCAAATTTTAATCTGCCACTCTTTATTACTTTCGTATCACCACCAGATCTATTAACTTCAAACAACAGGCTGTTTTCTTCATCTTCGGCTTTCCATCCTTGAACTGTAAGATCATCTGTAGGCCAAACTGGGCTGGAGAACCTTAAGCCTACTTCTTTTATTGTCCCTGGGAATCCTCCTAGGTGATTATCGGTAATTTGTTCAATGGCCATAGCCATGGTGCATAAACCATGAACAATAACTCCATCTAGTCCTGCCTTTTTTGCATATTCTGGATCAATATGAATTTTATTTCTGTCTCCTGATGCCTCGGCGTATTTGTAAGTCACACCATCAGGAACATGGAAATCTTGGCTAAAGATTATTTGTTTTGTTGAAGCTTCAGATGGTGCTTTTGGTTTAGGCTTAGGCTTAGGGTCTTTTTGCTGATTACTCTTTTCGAGTTTTGAATCTTCAGCCCTTATAAACAAAGACCATTCGGAAGTTCCCGTTTCTTTGGAATTGGAATCTAGATGTATTGATTTAAGAGTTAAAATATAATTTCTTCCTTTTTGTTGAATGTTCTCTATTATTGCATGAGTTGTTATTTCCTCATTTAATTTTAGCAGTCTATTGAATTTCATTTTTTGTTCACCATGAACAAGCATCAATATGTTTCTTTCTACATCGTCTTTTGAACCATGTAGTTCTTCTAGGCTCCATAATTCAGTAATATGTGAAATTTCCAACGCAACATTAAACATTGGAGGAGCAAATTTATTCCTTGAATAAAAACCCATAGGGTTATTTGAACCAATAGCATCAAGATAATTTTTTACAGAAACATCATCAATCTTTACAGATTGAGCCTTTGTTTTATACCCTATAACTTTTGTGTTTAAACCCATTATGTACCACCTTCATTAATCATAAAATAACTTATAAAGAGTTTAGTATATCATTAATTCTTTTCTTTTTATCTGGATCATCGGTGAGAGTTCTTCCCAGCACAAGGTAGTCCGCTCCTTTTTCTATCGCTTGCTTAGGAGTAATTATTCTCTTTTGATCATCATCTCTCAATTCCATTCTTACTCCTGGCACAAGAATTTTAACAGAATCACCAAAATTATTTTTTATTAAATCTATTTCCTCACCAGAACAAACTACGCCATCTATACCAGCTGATACTGAAGTTTCGACTAGTTTTAAAACATTGTCAGCAATGCTCCCATTAAAACCAATGGAATTTAATTCTTTTTGATCAAAGCTTGTTAGAATTGTTACTCCAAAAATATCTGGCCTAACCTTTCCAAGCTGTTGTTCTAAATTATTTAATTCTTTCAATACGGATTTAATTAATCCTGGACCAGCTAGGCAATGCATTGTAAAAATCTTAGTATTTATATCAAATAAGAATTTCAGAGAATTTTCTATAGTATTAGGGATATCAAAAAACTTAAAGTCAAACATTACAGAAAGGTTCTTCGAACTTATAATATCAATAAGTTCCTTCGAATTAGGCAAAAAAGATACTGGGCCAACTTTAACGAAACTCAATGGAGGAACGACATCGTTAATAATTGAATCAATCTCTTTTAAATCAGATGTGTCTAAAGCTAGAATTAATTTATCTTTATTTTCCATTTATTTTCTCAGCTAATTTTTTGAAATCATCTTTTTTTATCTGCTCACTTGTAGAACTAGCTCTATCTTTTAACTCTATTGAGTCTTTTGCTAATGATTTTGGTCCAATAACAACCTGGTAAGGTATTCCAATTAGGTCTGCGTCTTTAAACTTAAAACCTGGATTCTCATCTCTATCGTCCAAAAATACATCAAACCCAAGCTCTAAAAGATAGCTATACAAGCTTTCACTTAACTCGAGTACTTCTGTATTCTTAAGGTCCGTAGGAATAATTCCAACCTCAAAAGGAGCGATAGAAGAAGGTAGCTTTATACCATTTTCATCATGATTCTGCTCTATTGCAGCTGCTAAAACCCGGCCAACACCTATTCCATAACATCCCATAAAATAATTTTTTTCTTTTCCGTCTTTATCGACAAATTTAGCATCCATAGCATTACTATATTTTGTACCTAGTTTGAAGACATGCCCTACTTCAATTCCCCTTATAGAGCTCAGACTGCCTTTAGTGCAATTTGGACACTTGTCACCATCCTGTGCTTCTCTGAAATCTCCAAATTCTTTAATGTCAAAGTCTCTGGGAAAGTTTGAATTAATATAATGCTTATCAGGCTTGTTTGCTCCGATAACAAAATTAGACATAGATTGAATTGCGTTGTCAGAATAGATGTCAATATTTAAATCTACGGGTCCAGAAAAACCCTTTGGGGTATTAAGTTTTTTTATTTCGTCTGAAGTTGCTAAGTCTACAGTTTCTAAATTTCGTATCTTTTTATACTTAGGCAAGCTAAGTTCATGATCACCTCTTATTAAAACTGCTTCTAATCCGGAATCCGTTGAGAGAATCATTGTTTTTACTACATTTGTTTCATCAGTTTTTAAGAAATCGGCAACTTCAGTTACTGAAACCATTGCAGGTGTATCAACTATAGTTAAATCCAAAAGATCTTCTTTTTTTGATATTTTGGATGATTTAATGGAAGCTGATTCAACATTGGCAGCAAAGTCACAATCACTACATGATAGAATTAAATCCTCACCAGTCTCGGCTAGAACCATAAACTCATGAGAAGAGCTTCCTCCTATATTTCCTGAATCTGCCTGAACGGCTTTAAAAGTTAAGCCACATCTATCAAATATTTTGTTATATGCATCAAACATTTGTGAGTATGATTTCTCAGAAGATTTTTCATCAACATCAAAACTATATGCATCTTTCATAACAAATTCTCTTGCTCTCATTACTCCAAATCTTGGTCTAATCTCATCTCGGAATTTAGGTTGTATCTGATAAAGAGTTAGAGGTAAGTCTTTATAAGATTTAGCTTCTCTACTAACTAAGTCAGTAACAACTTCCTCATGCGTTGGTCCCAAACAAAAGTCTCTGTCCGCTCTATCCTTAAATCTTAATAATTCTTTGCCGTACACATCCCACCTTCCACTTTTAATCCATAGGTCAGAAGGTGTTACGAATGGCATCATAACCTCAATTGCATTAGCATTATTCATCTCTTCTCTTACAATATTTTCTACTTTCCTAAAAACTTTTAGTCCAGTAGGTAAAAAATTGTATATACCAGCTGCAACTTTTCTAATCATTCCAGCTCGAATCATTAATTTATGGCTTTGAGTCTCAGCATCTGCTGGTGCTTCTTTAAGAGTTGATAATAAAAAATTTGATAATCTCAATTTATATATTGAATCAATTTAAATTTTTGATCTCCTCAACTAATATATCTACCAATTCACTTTCTTCACATGATTTAAAAAGTTTACCGTTCTTATAAATTTGACCCTTTCCAAATCTGCCTCCAGCAATTCCAATATCTGCATCTGAGGCTTCTCCAGGTCCATTAACAACACATCCTAGTATTGCGACCTTTAATGATCTTTTTGGTTTAAGGTCAACTATTCTTTTTTCTGTTTCTTCGACCAATTTACGCAAATCTATTTCTAATCTTCCACAACCAGGACAAGAAATAAGTTCTATACCATTTTTAAAATGCCCCAATGATTTTAGTATATTGTTACCCAGAATAACTTCTTTGATAGGATCATCAGTTAAGGAAACCCTTATAGTATCCCCGATGCCTTCTGATAGCAAGCTACCTATTCCTATTGCCGACTTAACTGAACCAATTTCAAAAGTTCCTGCTTCTGTTACACCTAAATGTAATGGAATATCTGTCAAAGCAGCCAACTTTCTATAAGACTCCTGCATTGTATGGACACTTGTTGATTTAACAGAGACTTTGACATCTTTAAAATTTAATTCATCCAGAATAGAAACATGTCTCATCGCACTTTCTACTAATGCATCGGATGTTGGAGATCCATGTTTTCTAAGTATGTCCTTTTCTAGTGATCCAGAATTAACACCAATCCTAATAGGTATCCCTTCTAGCTTCATAGCGCTAACAACTGTTTCAATATTTTTTCGTGCCCCGATATTGCCAGGATTAATACGTAATCCTTTAACTCCCGATTTTATAGCCTCTAAGGCTAGTCTATAACTAAAATGTATATCTGCAATTACAGGAAGGTTCACATTTGCGACTATTGTCTTTAAAGCTTTTGCAGCATCTTCGTCAGGTACAGCGCATCTAATTATTTGGCATCCAGCTGCTTCAACTTCATTAATTTGATTTATTGTTGCATCACTATCTCTAGTATCAGTTTTGGTCATTGTTTGGACTGGTATTGGATGTCCAGAACCAATCATTACATCGCCAATTTGTATAGTCCTTGTTTCTCTTCTCATTTCTCTAATCATATTTATAATAAAATATCTCTCAAACAATGTAAAAATGTATCGGTTATTTTTTTATGTATAATAAAGGGTATTATGAAAAAAATCATATTTAAGAAAAATATTAATGATGCCACTCCTGAAGAAAGTTCGTCGAATGTGAAGATGAAATCTTTTAAGCGTGATAAGCCAGATCAGCAAGATTTTACATTTGACGAGCCAAAAGTCCTGGATGCACTCAAGAATGTTATGGATCCCGAGCTGCCAGTCAGTATTGTCGATTTAGGCCTTATATATCATGTCGATATAGCTGACAACAATATTAAAGTCCAAATGACCCTAACAACCCCGGGCTGTTCTATGGGAAGCATGATATCTTCTCAAGTAGAAAATACGCTCTATGCATTAGGAGCTAAGAGTGTAGTTGTTGAAGTTGTATGGGATCCTCCATGGAACCCCAACATGATGAGTGAAGAAGCTAAAACGAAGCTTGGCATGTAATATATGGAAAAAAAAGACAAAGTTGCGCAAATTCTTAAAGATGTAAATTACCCTGGGTTTTCTAGAGATATAATATCTTTTGGATTAGTTAAAGACGTCAGTGTCTCTGAAGATTCTGTTGTAATCTCATTAGAACTTCCAAAAGAGGATCAAAAACTTGCTCAAGAACTTACAAAAGATATTAATAACGCATTTTCAAGAGAAGGTTTACCCTTCCCAGAATTAAATTTCTCGGTATATGAGCATAAACAAGAATCCCCGACAGAAAAATCATCATCAGAAGGTGAAAATCCTAAATTGCCTAATATTAAAAAATATATTGCGGTTGCTAGCGGCAAGGGTGGTGTTGGGAAATCTACTGTATCTGTAAATTTAGCGTTAGCTTTTTCCTCTCTTCTTAAGAATGTAGGATTAATGGATGCGGATATTTGGGGTCCTAGTATTCCTATAATGTGTGGTATTCAAAGTAAGCCAATGGCAACAAAAGAAGAAAAAATACTTCCAATTGAAAAATTCAATATAAAGATGATGTCTATAGGTTTTTTATTAGACGAAGAAGATACAGTTATTTGGAGAGGTCCAATGATTCATGGAGCAATAAAACAATTTATTGAAGATGTTGAATGGGAAGGAGTCGATAATTTAGTAATTGATTTACCACCTGGAACAGGAGATGCTCATTTATCGTTAATACAAACTGTTCCATTAAGTGGTGGAATAATAGTTACAACCCCTCAAGATGTAGCCTTAATTGATGTGAAAAGGGGAATACAAATGTTTCGAAAGTTGAATGTACCTGTCTTAGGAATTATAGAAAATATGAGTTACTTGCAAAATGGTGATGAAATAATCGATATTTTTGGGCGCGGCGGCGGTAAGGCTATAGCAGAAAAATTTGATGTGCCTTTTCTGGGTGAAATACCGATTGACCCTGAAATAAGAAAAGGTGGGGACAGTGGGAATCCAATAGTTTTCTCAAATCCAGACTCTTCTTCTTCTAAAGCATTTCAAGATATAGCGGTCAAGCTAGTAGAAAAAATTTAAATTCCTTTTAAAATAAAGCTATGAGTAAAGATGAAGCATTAATGGATTTTTCAAATATCATTCTTTCTTATGGGATGAATGCGACCATTCATCTTGGCCTAACCCCAGATCCATCTAGTGGACAGATCTCTAAAGATTTAAATAGAGCAAAAGATTTGATCGACATCTTAGAGGTATTAAAAACAAAAACAACAGGGAATCTAACAACAGACGAGGAAAAGATTTTAGATGAGACTCTAGCTAACTTAAAACTTTTATACGTAAAAGCATTAGAAACTAAAGATGAGTAAAATATACAATTTATTTAATAGTCGATACTTTCAATAATATTTGAGGATGATACAAGCCTTAATGTGCAAGTCTTTACAAACAGACATTTACGTAGCGGTATTTCTTTGAAAAATAGTTCTTTGTTAAATTTGTTTTTCAAATCAAACCATAATTTTTCATCTTCAACTACATACAAGACTCCGTTCTTGAGTTCGCCTGAACTAAATATGAAATTTAAACGTTCTTTTTCTAGTTTCAATTTATCGATGTTTACTCTTGCAAAATAGCCGGCATTGATTTTTAATTCATTCTTAGCAGCAAAGTATGTTAGCCTGAAAACATTTTCATTTGTCGGAATAACTGCAGGATAGACTATATTAATTTCTTCGTAATTATCAGCAACCTTCTTCCAGAAAAGACCATAATTGGTCCTTTCTAAATCCAAATGTGTTTTACTGTAATTTGAACTTAAGAGAAATCTGTCCCTAATTGAATAAAAGTTTTCTTTTGTATCATACAAATGAAAAGTTATAGCAACAGTCAATAAGATTATAGCGAATTTTCTTGGATAAAATTTAACTACCCCTATAAAGATTATGCAATAAATTAGATAGTAGTTTATCCAAAAGAATCTTCCTGATGCTCTAAAGCTTGATAGATATGAAGTAATTTCATTACTAATTTTAATGACATGTGTATCTTCTCCTATCCCAATATGATTGCTAATAGCCATCAAAGAAACAATTAACATCATAATAAATATTACTATTGTTTTTTTGCTATTTTCTTTAATTAAAAAAGTTAAATTTTTAATTTTTACCAGCGCAAATGGAAAAAGTATCAACAAGCCTAGTCCTAAATAATTAAAACCCTCATAGTCAGCATAAAAGTTTTCAATCGATCTTGAAGCTAAAATTGGTAAAACATTAGACCACTCAGAAATATGAATACCCGCAGGATTGATTAAAGAATTTAAATTCATTGAATAATAGCCAAAACCTCCACTAGGTCCAGCGGAGTCAGCGGAAAAATATCCAAAAATAAACATCATAACTAAAATTGAGCAAAAAATGTAAATTGCTTTAAGACTGTTTAAATTTAGTTTTAATTTGTTTTTTATAATTAAGTCGGCAGCAAACAGAATAAGACAAAACATGAGTAAATATCCGTGAACCAATAAGGCAAGAGTTAGATTAATAAGCCAAGCCTTGTAACAAAAGTTTTTTCTTAACAATAAGTATATAGAGAATAGCAAGAGCCATTGAGCCAACAACCCAATATGTGGAATGTAGACTCTATGAAGAAACACAGGACTTGTAATGAAGAGTATAGTCATAAGTCCAATAAGAATCTTATCGTTAGTAAAAATTTCTAAAATCTTTTTAGAGAAGTAAGCATGTAGAACGAATGAAATATAAATCCAAAAACCAAAGTATTGGAAATCGTAAGGTAGAAAATTAGAAAATGGTTTAAGTGTTAATGCTAAAAGTGGTATTGAACCTGTGAATACAATATTTGATCCTCCACCAAAACCATAGTCTGGAGTAGCAAAAAATGGAAGTTGAAAAAAAGGTGTGCTTTTATAAAAAACCCAACCAACCCATGTAAAAGCAAAGTCTGAAATACCAGTAAAATCTAGTATCCAGTCTACATTTAAAGGATTGATTACAGAAAATGGTATTAAAATAAAAAAAAAGACGGAGCCAATCAGTAAGGTATCTATATTTTTCTTAATAAAACTAACTAGATTCTTGGACATAAAAGATAGCTCTCATCAATAGTATAGTTGAACATTCTTTGATTTAAACCATTATGTATATTTTAAGAAAACTTTAATTTATAATGAAACTAAAGATTCTGGGGCGTTAATTTGAAACCAAAAAAACTACATTTTCAAGATACTTTCTATTCAAAAATCTATAAAGAATACCTTTACAAAGGACCTCGTGGTTTTTTGTTCGATATTAACCACAAACTAATGGAGTGCTCGATAGATTCGAAAACAAATGCAGTTTGTTTAGATATAGGTGGTGGAGCCTTGCAACATTTGCCTTATATAAAAAAAGATACGATAGAAAACTACAGTGTTTATGACTATGAATATTTAAGAGATGGGTTCTTGAACTCTGACTTAGTTAAAAATGAAAAAGATATACAAATTGATTTTTTTTCAATAGAGAACAATTCTGACCTTCTTGCTAAAAAAGGAACTTTTTCTCGAATAATTGCTTCGCATGTTTTAGAACATTTAGAAAAACCTGAAGAGGCATTAATTGAGTGGGTGGAACTTTTATCAGATGACGGCGTAATTTCAATCAGCATACCAGCGGACCCTGGACTTTTTTGGAAATTAGGTCAATTAATTAGCTTCAATAAATTTTCTAAACTTAATAAGTGCAACTATGAAGAATTTGAAATGTGGAACGCTAGACAGCATATCAACTCGGGACAAAGAATAACAAGAATAATTAATTACTATTTTTCAAAAAAGAAATCCTATGGTTTTCCTGGAATATATCCATTTTATAATTTTAATTTATTTCTATTTTTCCAATTGAAAAAATCTGACTTCAACTATTTTAGGACTGAAACATAACTAAAATTGTTACAATTTAATAATTTCTTTCAAAAGTTTTATTCTAGCATTTAAATCTTTTTTCTTAAGGGTTAACAATCTTTCTACTCCAAACTTTTCTATAGTAAATGAGGATAAAGCTGATGCGTACAACATGCCTTCTAAAATACTTTTTTGATTAATATTTTTAAGGGTGTCTAAATAACTGAACAATGCACCGGCATAGCTATCACCTGCACCAGTTGGATCAACTACATCACAGAACGGATAACTTGGAATCCACTTAATAGTTTTGTTCGTCACCAGCATTGATCCTGAACTTCCTCTTTTTATAATTAAAAATTTGATTTGATATCTGTTTCTTAATACATCAAGGCAATCATTGAAAGAACTTTTTCTTGCGATTAATCTCAATTCTAGCTCATTGATTGTTAATATATTTATTCTTTTTAGTATTTTATTTAATTCGTTTCTTTTTGAATTAATCCAAAAATTCATTGTATCCATCCCTACTATTCTTGCGTTTGGGTAAAGATCAAGAACTTTGTTCTGTAGAACTGG
>CEUZ01162497.1_pt1 | contig 10414 bp, 7 predicted proteins | sample 361511 | NCBI WGS metagenome assembly CEUZ01 (sample SAMEA2622822, study PRJEB7988) | marine metagenome | biome: marine biome (ENVO:00000447); feature: surface water layer (ENVO:00002042); material: "saline water (ENVO:00002010), including plankton (ENVO:xxxxxxxx)" | depth 5 m | reverse complement strand
TATATTTATTTTTTAATGAGAGCAATTAACATATTCTTTTTTTTATCTTTAATCTTGTTACAAGGTTGTACAACAATTGAAGTAGCAAAAGAAGTAACTAAGGCAACAAATAGTGTTAAAAAATCTATTGAGAATATTGTTTCTAAAGAAAAATCCTCTAGTCAAGAAGTAAAGATTGAAAAAGCTGAGAATAATGAAATTGAAGAAGAAAAAGAAAAAATTAAATCAGAAAAAAAGAAAGAAAGAATTGCAAAAATAAATCAAACAAAAATTACAACTTTGAACTTAGATTTAAAAACCTTTGATCAGATAAAAAGAATACTAGGCCAACCATCTTTAATAAGAGTAGATGGTAATACAAAAACTATAAGATTTGACACTATGAATTGCAGATTATTTGTTTATTTTAACACTAACGATAAAGTTATGAAATCCCAATATTATGAAATTAGAAATATAAACGGCAATCTAGTTGAAAAAAAAGAAAAGATAAAAAAATGCTATCAAGAACTTGAAAAAGTTACCTAGACTATCTCAAGCAACAAATCCTTAGCATCAACATCGCTACCAATTTCAACATTTAAATTTTTTACCAAACCAGTTTTTTCCGAATTAATTGTTGTTTCCATTTTCATTGCTTCTATAACAATAAGTTTATCGCCTTTAAATACTCTGTCTTCATTTTTCACAAATATTTGTGAAATCTTTCCTGGAAGAGGAGAGCCTACTTGGTTTTTATTGTTTTTATCTATTTTTATTCTTTTTACTTTCTCTAAATTAAATTTTTTATCTTCAATTTCTATAGTTCGTGGCTGACCATTTAGCTCAAAAAAAATAGGGCATTTGCCGTCTTTATTTGTTTTACCCTTTGCAAGATATCTAACAATTAGTGATTTACCTTTTTCAATCTCTAAATGATATTCTTGATCTATTTTAGGTCCATAAAAATAAAGAGGAGTTGGTAATATAGAGGGGTCAGAATATTTATTTCTAAAATCAACAAAATCTAAAAAAACTTTAGGATACATTAGGTATGAAACTAAATGTTTATCAGAAATGTTCATTTCTAGTTGATTAGACAAACTCTTTCTTTCTTTATCTAAATTTACTGATTCAATAATAGAGCCAGGTCTGACAGTAATTGGTTTAATGTCTCCTAAGATTTTTTTTTGTAAATCTGTGGGGAAACCGCCTATTGGCGTCCCTAGTTCTCCTCTAAAAAAACTAATTACAGACTCAGGAAATGATATTTTCTTATCAGGATTCAAGATATCATCAGTACTTAAATCATTAGCAATCATAAACAAAGCCATATCACCAACAACCTTAGACGAAGGAGTTACTTTTATAATGTCTCCAAACAATTTATTAACATCTGCATATGTTTGTGAAACAAGTGGCCACCTATTAGTTCCTATTCCCATAGAATTTGCCTGTTCTTTTAAATTAGTAAATTGACCTCCTGGCATTTGATGCTGATAAACATCCGAGCTGCCACCCTTAAAATCACTTTCAAAAGGTCTATAATTTTTTCTCACTTCTTCCCAATAAATTGAGGCACGTCTTATGTGCGATTCTTGAATCTCACTTTTATTTTTATAAGAGCTAGTTGCAGAAACAACTGAACCTAAAGCTGGCTGAGAAGTTAAGCCACTCATTGAATCCATTGCTAAATCAACTATGTCTACTCCGGCATTAATTGCTGACAAAATACTTGCAGCAGATGTTCCCGAAGTATCGTGTGTATGAAAGTGGATTGGTAAATCAGTAATTTCTTTAATTGCTTTAATTAATAATTCTATAGCATCTGGCTTACAAAGACCTGCCATATCTTTAATTGCAATTATTTTTGCACCCATTCCCTCAAGTGTCTTAACAAGATCTAAATAATATTTTAGAGTATATTTATTCTCATTTGGATTGGTTAAATTATTGGTATAACAGATTGCCGCTTCAGCTAACTTGTTTTGTTTATTAACTTCCTCGATTGCAATTTGCATATTTTCAGGAAGGTTTAATGAATCAAAAACTCTAAATACATCTATGCCCGCTTGACATGCTTCTTTAACAAAAAATTTAACAACATTGTCAGGGTAGTTTTTATATCCAACTGCATTTGAGCCTCTAAATAGCATTTGCTTCATTAAGTTTGGTGCGGCTTCGTTAAGTTTGTGCAATCTTTCCCATGGATCTTCTTTTAAAAAACGCATTGCAACATCAAAAGTCGCGCCCCCCCAACATTCTATAGAAAATAATTCTGATAAATTATTTGAATAATATTCAGCAATATTCACTAAATCATCAGTTCTCATTCTGGTTGCAAGTAATGATTGATGCGCATCTCGCATAGTGGTGTCAGTGATTAATAAATTTTTATGAGTTTTAATAAATTTAGAAAAATTGCCAGGTCCTTTTTCATTCAATATTTTTACATAATTTATTTTTGAGTCATTAATATTTATTTCAGGAATAGTGGGGTCTACATGTAAATTTTGAATATTTTTTTTCGATATTTCCTCGTTTTCATTTACAATTATATTTCCAAGAAAAGAGAGTAATTTTGAAGCCCTGTCTCTTTTTGGTTTAAAATTATAAAGGGATTTGTCTTCATCTACAAAGTTGGTGTTATATGAGCAATTTATGAAAGATTGATGATTTATAATTGATTCTAGAAAAATAAGATTTGTTTTAACTCCTCTTATCCTAAACTCTCTAAGGGCTCTATCCATCCTTTTTCTACAATCTTCAGAATTATTTGCCCATGAAGTCACCTTAACTAGAAGAGAATCGTAGTAAGGTGTAACTATTGAACCAGCTGTGGCAGTTGCACCATCTAATCTAATTCCAAAACCTGAAGCAGATCTATATGTAATAATTTTTCCATAGTCTGGCATAAAGTCTTTAAGCGGATCTTCAGTAGTTACTCTGCATTGAATAGCATAGCCATTTAATTTAATTTTATTTTGATCGGGTAAAGAAATGTGTGATCCTATTTTTTCTCCCTCTGCAATTTTTATTTGTGCTCTTACTATATCTATGCCTGTAACCTGCTCAGTTACTGTATGCTCAACTTGAATTCTGGGATTGACTTCAATAAAATAAAATTTTTCATTTTTTTTATCATATAAAAACTCAACAGTTCCTGCGCCAATATAATTAACTTGATTAGCTATTTTAATTGCAGAATCACAAATATTTTTTCTTACTTCATCGCTTATAAATTCTGCAGGAGCTCTTTCGATTATTTTTTGATGTCTTCTTTGAACCGAACAATCCCGCTCATACAAGTGTATAACATTACCATGTTTGTCTCCTAGTATCTGAACTTCAATATGAGCTGCATCTTCTAAATATTTTTCAATAAAAATTTCATCTTTACCAAAAGTTTTTTTAGATTCACTCTTGGCTGCCTCAATTTGATCTAATAATTGGGACTGGTTTTTTACTACACGCATACCTCTTCCGCCACCACCCCAACTGGCTTTAACGATTATCGGATATCCTATTTTGTCGACGCTTGATAACAAAGAATTAATATCAAATTTATTTGGTATATTAATTGATTCAATTATATCTACACCTGATTCTTCTGCAATTTTTTTTGCTTCAGTTTTATTTCCAAGTTTATTTAAAATTTCTGGAGTAGGTCCGATAAATTCAATATTGTTTTTTTTGCAAGCTTCAGCAAATTCAGGATTTTCTGATAAAAAACCATAACCAGGATGAATGGCGTCAACTTTAGCTCTTTTGGCAACATTAATTATTGATTCTATGTCCAGATAGGCTTGAATAGGGCCTTTACCTTTGCCAACTAAGTAACTCTCATCAGTTTTAAATCTATGAAGGGCAAACCTGTCTTCTTTTGAATATATTGCTGCAGTTCTTATGCCAGATTCCTCAGAAGCTCTAAAAACTCTTATGGCTATTTCGCTACGATTAGCTGCTAATATTTTTTTTATCTTCTTCATTCTTATTATTATAATTGCAAAGTCTAATAACTTTGCATTGATCGCAAAGTGGATTCTGCGATTTGCATGTATATCTTCCGTGTAAAATAAGCAAGTGATGGGCACTTTTTAACCATTTTTTTGGAATAATTGATTCTAGTATTTTTTGAGTTTCGTCAGGATTTTTAGTTTGTACAAGACCGATACGATTAGAAACTCGAAAAACGTGCGTATCAACTGCTATTCGTGGCATGTTTAATATTTCATTTTGATAAACGCTTGCTGTTTTATTGCCCACTCCTGGCAAACTAGTTAAAGACTCAAAATTTTTAGGAATTTTACTATTATATTTTTCTTTCAATATTTGTGATAGCTTTATTATATTTTTTGCTTTTGAATTATAAAGTCCGATTGTTTTGATATGTGATCTAAGTTTTTTTTCACCAAGCTTGATCATATCATTAGGTCTCTTAACTATCTTAAAAAGTTCTTTTGTTGCCGCATTAACTGATTTATCAGTTGCTTGAGCAGATAAGACTACTGAAACAAGAAATGTGTAAGGATTTTGATACTTAAGTTCAGTTGTTGGATTGGAGATAGCTGATGATAAGTATTGAAAAATTTTATTTATTTTATCGCTGCGCATATTTGTCTCAATTCAAATGTGATTTTTAAATAAATTTTTATATTAGACTTCAGTGAGCCAGGGATTCCTCCCATAGGATTGTTCACCCAACTGAAAAATTTACTATTATCTAAATAAAAGATCATGCATATTGAAAAAGCCATTTTTTTTCTTTGAAACAAATATTGCAGCTTCAATGGCTCCATCAACAAAAATAGATCTATTGTTAGCCTTATGAACAAGATCTATTCTATCATTAGTGCCAATAAAACTAACAGTATGCTCTCCTGCTATTTCTCCACCTCTAGTAACAGAAAAACCAATTTTTCCTTTTTTTCTTTTTAAATTTTTAGAGGTTCGATCCAACACTTTGACTTTTTGAAAATTAGTTTTTCTTCCCTTAGCAGCATATTCCCCAAGTGATAAAGCTGTACCAGATGGAGCGTCTATTTTATGTTTGTGATGAGTTTCCGCTATTTCAATGTCATAATCATTGTCTTTTAACGTTGAAGCTGTTTGTTGAACTAAATTAAAAAGAACATTTACTCCTAAGCTCATATTAGAAGAAATAAGGATTGGAATTTTTTTTGAAGCTTTGTTTAACATCTTATATTCTTTTTCTTTAAGGCCTGTTGTTCCAATCACCAAGCCAGTATTATTATTAAGAGCCATTTCTAAATTGCTTGTTATTGCACTGGGTGATGAAAAATCTATAATGACGTTAGCTTTAAAAAATATATTATTTATAAAATTTTTTTTATTCTTTAAGTCAAAGCCGCCTACAAACTCAATACCTCTTAAAAATTTTAATTGTTTTGCTAAATCTTGACCCATTCTTCCAAGACAGCCTGAGACACCTACTTTAACTTTTTTCAAAATAACTCCTTATAATAAAAACTAATAAATTATATGGATGACATTATCTTAAATCTTCCCAAACTTCTTTTATTTTTTGAAAAAAACTTTGTGATTTTGGACTATGGGCCTTGGATGTTCCGCCCTCTTTTTCAAACTCACGTAATATAGATTTTTGTTTTCCGGTTAAATTAACCGGTATTTCAACAACAACCTCAACATACATATCACCTCTATGGCTTTGTCTTAATATAGACATTCCTTTGCCTTTAAGTCTAAATTGAGTTTCTGATTGTGTTCCTGAGGGCACAGTCAGACGTGCTTTTTTGCCTTCAATTGTTGGAACTTCAATTTCTCCTCCAAGAATAGCTGTTGTGATAGCGATAGGAATATTACAAAATATATTTTCTTCCTCACGCTCAAAAATTTTATCTTTTTGAACATTAACAAAAATATATAAATCTCCATTATTTGCTCCTCTTTGGCCGGGTTCACCTTCTCCAGAAATTCTTATTCTGGTTCCGGTGTCTACTCCAGCAGGTATTGTTACTGAAATTGTTTTTTGTTTTTTTACCTGACCAATTCCATTACACTTAAGACATGGGTTTTTTATTGAAGATCCTTGACCTCCGCAACTTGGGCATGGTCGTTCTATAGAAAAAAACCCTTGGGTTGATCTTACTTTTCCATGGCCGTTACATGTTGAACATGTGCTTGGTCCTGATTTATCAGCACTACCAGTTCCAGAACATAAATCACATTTAGAATAACTGGGTATTTTTATTTTTGGTTTTTTGCCAGTGAAAGCGTCTTGGAGAGATATTGAGATGTTATATCTTAAATCACTACCTCTTGATGGACCTCTTTGACCAGATGTACCTCCTCCAAAACCTCCTCCAAAAAATTCTTCAAAAATATCAGAGAAACCACTAGTAAAATCTCCAAAACCCTGTGCGCCACCCATGCCTCCTTGACGAAAGGCATCATGCCCGTATTGATCATATGCTGCTTTTTTTTCAGGATCTTTTAAAACTTCATAAGCTGCACTAACCTCTTTAAACTTTCTCTCTGATGCTTTATCATCTTTATTTCTATCAGGATGATACTTCATAGCCAGTTTTCTATATGACTTTTTTATTTCATCATTGCTAGCATTTCTTGAAACACCAAGAATTTCGTAGAAGTCTTTTTCGGCCATTTAAACTTTCTAGTTAAATAAAAAAATTAGAATAACTAATCTTTTTTATTTTCGTCTACTTCTTCAAAATCAGCATCAACAACTTTATCGTCTTTTTTATCAGATGATGGTTCGGTTCCGTCCGCATCTGGTTGAGGAGCCTGCTCCTGAGGATTTTGTTTATATATAGCTTCTCCTAATTTTAAAGAAGATTGAACTAATTGCTCTGTTTTTGATTTAATAGCTTCGAGCTCATCAGTATCTTTAATCTTTTTTAGTTCTTCAAGATCTTCTTCAATTTTTTTTCTATCTGATTCAGAAACCTTATCTCCGTGTTCTTTGACATTCTTTTCGGTTTGATGGATTAAACTGTCTGCTTGATTTCTTGCATCAATAGTTTCCTTCTTTTTTTTATCTGCTTCAGCATTCTGTTCAGCGTCTTTAACCATTTTTTCAATTTCCTCTTCAGAAAGTCCTCCTGAAGCCTCTATTCGAATTTGTTGCTCTTTACCCGTTGCTTTATCTTTAGCTGAAACATTAACTATACCGTTAGCATCAATATCAAAAGTTACATCAATTTGAGGCATGCCCCTAGCAGCAGGTGGTATTCCAACCAAATCAAATTGACCTAGAAGTTTATTGTTGGCAGCCATTTCTCTTTCTCCCTGAAATACTCTTATTGTGACAGCTGTTTGATTATCTTCTGCTGTTGAAAAAACTTGGCTTTTTTTAGTTGGAATGGTTGTATTTTTATCGATTAAACGAGTGAAAACGCCGCCAAGAGTTTCAATCCCTAAAGAAAGAGGCGTTACATCAAGAAGTAGTACATCCTTGACGTCTCCTTGTAAAACTCCTGCTTGAATAGCTGCTCCAGTTGCAACAACTTCATCTGGATTTACTCCTTTATTTGGCTCTCTCCCAAAAAAATTTTTAACAATCTCAACAACTTTTGGCATTCTGGTCATACCTCCAACCAGTATCACATCATCTATATCAGATGCTTTCAAGCCCGCGTCATTAAGAGCGGTTTCACAAGGTATAATACTTTTATTTAATAAATCTCCAATAATTGCTTCAAGCTTTGCTCTTGAAAGCTTTATAGTTAAATGTTTTGGGCCAGATTGATCGGCAGTAATAAAAGGTAGGTTTACCTCTGTTTCGGTGCTGCTTGAAAGTTCTATCTTTGCTTTTTCTGCTGCTTCCTTTAATCTCTGTAATGCTAATTTATCATTTCTTAAATCAATTGCGTTATCTTTTTTAAATTCATCTGCTAAATAATCAATAATTTGTAAATCAAAATCTTCGCCGCCCAAATGAGTGTCTCCATTGGTTGACTTAACCTCAAATACTCCATCACCTATTTCTAAAATTGAAATATCAAAAGTTCCTCCCCCCAAATCATATACAGCTACAGTCCCCGTCTTTTTTTTATCCAAACCATACGCTAAGGCAGCTGCCGTGGGTTCATTAATTATCCTTAAAACTTCAAGTCCAGCAATTTTTCCTGCATCTTTTGTTGCTTGTCTTTGTGAGTCATTAAAATATGCTGGAACAGTTATAACAGCCTGTGTTACTTTCTCGCCTAAATAGCTCTCGGCTGTTTCCTTCATTTTTTGAAGTATAAATGCACTTATTTGGCTTGGACTATATTTTTCACCTCTAGATTCCACCCAAGCTCCACCATTGTCGCCTTTTATAATTTTATAAGGTACTAATCCGCTATCTTTTTTGACTACTTCATCTGTAAAGTTTCTTCCAATAAGTCTCTTAATAGCAAATAATGTATTTTCAGGATTGGTAACCGCTTGTCTTTTTGCTGCTTGGCCTACTAATTTTTCATTTGATTCAGCAAATGCCACCATTGATGGGGTAGTTCTTGCACCTTCTGCATTTTCAATTACTTTGCCTTCTTTGCCCTCCATAAGAGCCACACAAGAGTTAGTTGTTCCCAAGTCAATCCCAATTACTTTTGCCATAAAATTTTCTACCTTTTTTAAGTTAATTTTATTTAAATATGGGTGATTTGATAATGTTTACAAGTATCTAAAAAAAAAATTCAGCAATTATTAGTCTTTTTTATTTTTTTTCTTATTTTCAGTCGTTTTTGACACCCCAACCATAGATGGTCTTAAAAGCCTGTCATGCATTGTAAATCCTGTTTGTATTTCCTGAACAACTGTTCCATTATCATGTTTGTCGCTTTCTACTTCTAACATTGCTTGATGAAAATTGTGGTCAAATTTGTTGTTTAGTGCTTCAATTTTTTTAACGCCGTGTTTTTCAAGTATTAACATGAATTCTTTTTGAACCATCTTTAAACCATCAATAAGATTGTTGATTGAATCACTTCTTTTTTCTTCCATAGGTATCGCATCAAGAGCTCTTGTCAAATTGTCGCTTGGGGATAGTATGTCTCTAGCGAGATTAATGCTGCCATACTTGATCCAATCATCTTTATCTTTGGCCGAACGTTTTCTAAGGTTATCCATCTCGGCCAAAAGCCTTAACTTTTCATCCTTCAAACTTTCAAGCTCTTTTATAATTTCATCTAGCTTTTCTTCTTTTTTTAATTCTTTCTCATTTTCTGAGGGTGAATTGTCATTTTTGTCTATCTCGTCATTATTTGTTTTTTTGTTTTCAACATTTTCATCATTTTTTTTATCATCTGACTTAATTAAATCTTCGCTTTCAATTTCACTGCTTGTTTTTTCTTCTTTTTCGTTCATTAACCTAAAATCCTTCCAATAATTTTTGATGTATAGTCAACTAAAGGCACGATCTTAGCGTAGTTAATCCTTGTTGGTCCTAACACTCCAATTGCGCCAATAATTTTTTGTTCTTTGTTTTTATATGGTGCCATTACCATAGAAAGACCAGAGTGTTTAAATAAAAAATTTTGAGATCCAATAAATATTTGCACTCCTTGAGCTTTGCTGGTGTTATCAAGAATTTCAAGAAAATTTGACTTGTTTTCAATGTCATCAAAGAGATTTCTTATTTGATCTAGATCTTTTGATATAATCTCATCTTCAAGTAATGCTGATTGACCATGAAGAAAAATATAGGGAATTTCTGAATTTGGAGCAATCTCCACTATGCCTTCCTGAACTAATTTTGATGATAAAGAATCTAATTCCGTTTTTGAATTTAATATCTCTTGTTCTATATTTTTCTTTATTTCGTCTATGTTCATTCCTGAAAATTTAGTGTTTAAGTAGTTTGAGGCCTGCTTTAAATTATTATCGCTATAAATACCCTGAGATTTCAGTATTCTATTTTCAACAACTCCATTTTCACTGGCAATAATAGACATTATTTGACTATTATTAAGTCTGATAAATTCAATATGTTTTATTTTATTCTGAAATTTTGGAGCCAATACTATCCCGGCACAATTTGAAAGACCGGATATGGTTTTGGAGGCTTTGTTTAAAACTTCTTCTAAGGATGATGATTGTAAGGAACATTGGTTTTTTATATTTTCTTGCTCAGTTTTGGTTAGTCTTCCAAACTCTAACAATCCATCTACAAAAAATCTCATACCTTTTTCTGTTGGCAATCTTCCTGAAGAAGCGTGGGGCGCATACAATAATCCCTCTTTTTGCAAATCAGCTAATATAGATCTTATTGAAGCCGAAGAAATGTTTAGACCAATTTTTTTTAAAATTGTCTCAGAACCAGATGGGTCTCCTGTTTCTAGATATGATTCTACAACGCTTTTTAGTATTTGCTTTGACCTTTCGCTTATTTCTGAATATATTTTATTAGACATTTAATTTATTCTATATCAAAAAAATCAATTATAATTTA
>CEUZ01065792.1_pt1 | contig 10418 bp, 12 predicted proteins | sample 361511 | NCBI WGS metagenome assembly CEUZ01 (sample SAMEA2622822, study PRJEB7988) | marine metagenome | biome: marine biome (ENVO:00000447); feature: surface water layer (ENVO:00002042); material: "saline water (ENVO:00002010), including plankton (ENVO:xxxxxxxx)" | depth 5 m | reverse complement strand
GATGAACCAACTACTGGATTGCATCAACATGATATAAAAAAACTTCTAGAAATACTTCATACTTTTGTTGCATTAGGAAATACAGTTGTAGTAATTGAACATAATTTAGATGTAATAAAAACTGCAGATTATATAGTCGATATGGGTCCCGAGGGTGGAATTAAAGGTGGAAATATTGTTGCAGAAGGTAAACCTGAAGAAATATGTAATAGTACAAAAAGCCACACCGCGAAGTTTCTTAAGGAAATATTGGATAAAAAATACAAAAAAACTGCTTAAAATTTATGTTAGTTCATATATAGTATTTATATGGGAGAAATATTAAAATCATTATCAAAAACTGTACACATATCATTAGCACTATCTTTGCTATTATTTTTAGGGTTATTTTTTGGAAATGGTGGTTTTGATTTTGATTTATTATTCTGGAGTTGGTTATTCAGATACATGCACGTAATAGCTGGTGTCATGTGGATAGGATTACTTTGGTATTTTAATTTTGTTCAAATTCCTAATATGGGGAAAATTCCAGATGAACAAAAACCTGCAATTGGTAAAGTAATTGCACCAGCGGCATTATTTTGGTTCAGATGGGCAGCTTTTGCAACTATTTTAACCGGTTTAATCGTTGCTTATTTAAATGGATACATACATCAAGCTATGGCATTAGGTATTGGTAGTGGTGGTGGTAAAAACACTGCTATAGGTATTGGTATGTGGTTAGGATTAATTATGGCTTTTAATGTTTGGTTTGTAATCTGGCCAAATCAAAAAAGAGCTTTGGGCATTGTTGAAGCTGACCCAGAGTTGAAAGCTAAATCTGCTAAAACAGCTATGCTATTTTCAAGAACTAATACTTTGTTATCCTTGCCAATGTTGTTATCAATGGTAGCAGCACAAAATCTTTATTAATCTTTATCTTCTTTTAAAATAGTTTTTTGACTAACATTTAATAAAATTAAAATGGGGTTCGCTATATATATAGATGAATAGGTACCAAATATTACCCCTAAAATCATAGCAAGAGAAAAACCTTTTAAAATCTCTCCACCAAATATGTAAATAGAAAGCAAAGCTAATAATGTAGTAACAGACGTGATTATTGTTCTTGATAAAGTTTCATTTATTGAAATATTAGTTAAATCAAATATTTTTATATCTGAATATTTTTTTAAGTTTTCTCTTACTCGATCAAAAATTACAACTGTATCATTCATTGAATAACCAACAATAGTTAACACAGCAGCCACTATTGAAAGATTAATTTCAAGACTAAATAATGAAAATATACCTAAAGTCAAAATAACATCATGAAATAATGCTAATATGGCTCCTATACTAAATTGCCATTCAAATCGTATCCATATATAGATAAGCATTGCAGCTAAAGACAATGCAATTGCAATAACTCCTGATCTTAATAATTCAGAACTTACCTTGGGGCCAACATTTTCAACCCTTCTAAATGTAAATCCAGATCCAATATATTTAATAAGATCATTTTTTACATTGGTAATTAAATTAGTATCGGAGTTAGCCCTTTTTTCAAATTTAATTAAAAAATCATTTTTATTACCAAATTTTTTAACTGATACATCGCCCAAATTCATATTTAAAAATGATTGTCTCAATTGAGATATAGTTATTTGTTTATCCGTTGCCCTTAGTTCAATCAATGTTCCGCCTTTAAAATCTACACCAAAGTTTAACCCTTTAAAGAAAAGAAGAATTATTGAAATTGTTATAAAAATAACGGAAAATAAATTAAAAAATTTATAATATTTATTAAAGTTAATTTTGTAATCAATCATTTAAATTAATCTCTCTTTATTTTTATTTTTTGTTACATATAGAGATGTTAAAAGACGAGCAATAAAATAAACCGAAAATAAAGTGGTAAATATCCCAACTCCTAATGTTACAGAGAAGCCTTTAACAGGACCTGATCCTAAAAAGAATAGAATAATTGCTGAAATCAAAGTAGTTATATTGGCATCTAGTACTGCAGTTTTAGATCGATTATATCCGCTATCAAATGCTATAATAGGATTTTTTTCAATTTTAATTTCTTCTTTAATTCTTTCAAAAATTAGAACGTTTGCATCGACAGCCATACCAACAGTTAAAATTATTCCAGCAATACCAGGTAGGGTCAGTGTTGCTTCAAACAATGTTAAGATACCTACAAGCAAAAATAAATTTGTAATTAAAGTAAAGTTAGCAATTAAACCAAATATTTTGTATTTAAAAATCATGAAAAAGATTACTAGTAGAAAACCTATTATAAGCGCTAATATACCTGAATTAATAGAATCTTGTCCCAAATCTGGTCCAACGGTTCGTTCCTCTATAATATTTAGTGGTGCAGGAAGAGCGCCTGATCGAAGAAGCAAAGCTAAATCTGTTGCGGATTGAAAAGTAAAATTTCCACTAATTTGACCAGACCCGCTAACTATAGCGTCTCTTATGACTGGTGCGCTTATAACCTTACCATCAAGAACAATGGCTAATCTTTTTCCAACTCCAGAAGATGTAGCTTTACCAAATCTTTTAGCCCCAACTCTATCAAGGGTAAAAGAAACAACGGTTTGATTATTTAAATTATCCATACGAGGTTGTGCATCTAACAAATTTTCACCACCTAAAATTATTCTTTTACTAACATTTAATTCTTCAGAGTCATCTTCAGAATATAATATTTCTGTACCAAATCCCTGTTCTTCATTTTGAACAACAAATCTAAATGTTAGTTTAGCAGTTTTACCCAATAAAGTTTTAATCCTTTCAGGATCATCTAAACCAGGTAGTTCAACTAGAATTCTATCATTACCACGTTTTAAAATATTAGGTTCATTAGTTCCAATTTCATCAATACGTCTACGGACAATTTCTAAAGCTTGATTTAAAGAAGTTTTTTTGAGTTCTACTAATCCATATTTAGAAAATTTTAATTTAAATAAGTTGTTCTCTACATCAAATTCAAATTCATGAGCTTTAAAACTTTGATAGTAAGGATTTACATTGCTATCTTTATCTTCAAGTACAGATTTAAAACTTTCAATGAAATCATCAGCGATTTCAAAAGTTATAAGTTCATTTTTAACTAATTTAAGATTTTGAAAAATTATATTTTTGTCTTTAAAATACTTTCTTAATGAAGAAAGCTTATTTTGCAATTTTTGTGTTATTACAGGTGTATTGTCAACTTCTAAAAGTAGATAAGATCCACCTTGTAAATCTAGACCTAGATTAATTTTTTTATCATTAAATTTACTATCAAAATTAAAAAAATTAGAGCTAGCAAAATATACAAAAATTGTTGTGAAAATTATTATTAATATAATTTTTATTTTAGAGAAGTATAACACTTATTTATAATGTTATTTTTTTGGTTCTTGAGCTTTAAGCAATCCTTGAACACCTGTAGATCTTACTATTTCAATCTTTGTTTCATCTCCAATAATAACTTCTGCTCTATCGTTATCCATTACTCTTTCGATAGTTCCTATAATTCCTCCAGATGTAACTATTTGATCTCCTCTTTTTAAATTTTCAACCATCAACTTATGTTCTTTAACTTTTTTTTGCTGAGGTCTTATTAAAAAGAAGTAAAATATTACAAATATAAGTATAAGTGGTATAAATTGACCTATTCCAGATGCTGACATAGTGCTCCTTAAGTTTTCTTGTATTTATACCAAAAGTTTAATTAAGACAACTCTTAATTGCTAGTAATTTTATCAAGATTATTCATATAAGGTCTTAGAACATCAGGAATTCTTATTGAGCCGTCTTCATTTTGATAATTTTCTAAAATTGCAATTAAAGTTCTTCCTACTGCTAAACCGCTACCGTTTAATGTTCCCAAAAATTTTGTTTCGTTACTGCTGTTTTTAAACCTTCCTTTCATTCTTCTTGATTGAAAGGTTCCACATGAAGAGCAACTAGATATTTCTCTATATTTATTTTCGGAAGGTATCCAAACTTCAATGTCGTATGTTTTTTCTGCACTAAAACCCATATCTCCAGAAGACAAAATAATCTTTCTATAAGGGAGTTTTAGTGAATCCAAAATTTTTGTAGCACAATTAGTCATTCTTTCTAGTTCATTAAGGCAATTAATTGGATCTACTATACTTACAAGTTCGACTTTATAAAATTGATGTTGTCTTATCATGCCTTTTGTGTCTTTGCCGTAACTACCAGCCTCTTTTCTGAAGCATGGCGTTGATGCAACTAAGCGTATTGGTAAATCTTTATGACTAAGAATTTGATCTCTAACCATATTAGTTAAAATAACCTCAGCTGTTGGAATTAAAAATTTTCTATCGTTTAAATTTTCTATTTTAATTTCAAACTGATCAGTTTCAAACTTCGGGAGTTGTCCAGTTCCAAACATTGAGCTTGCAGATGCCATTAAAGGTGGTGAAATTTCTTTATAACCATTAGTTTTTGTATGAGTATCTAACATGAAGTTTGATATTGATCTTTCAAGTTCAGCAATTTTATCTTTGACAAATACAAATCTAGAACCTGTAGTTTTAGAAGCTAGATCAAAATCTAACATTTTTAATTTTAAGCCAAGTTCATCATGAGATTTAGGCTTAAATGTAAAATTAGGTATAGTGCCATTTTTCAAAACTTCACGATTAAAAGTTTCATCTTTTCCGATCGGAACATCTTTCAACGCAATATTTGGTAAAGAACTTAAAATACTATTAAGTTGATCATTAATTTTTAAAAGGTCTTTATTATATTTAGAAATTTCATCACTAATTTTTTTCGATTTTTCGAAAAGTGATTTATCTTTTGATTTAGATATTATTTTTTTTTCTTTTTCCAAATTTTCTTTTTCTTGAATCAGTTTTCTATTTTTTTCATCAAGTAAAATAATTTCATTAATATCTATTTCTGCAAATCTATTAGATAACTCTTTTTTAAATAAATCAGGATTTTGTCTTATATCTTTTATATTATGCATTTTCTTTAGATTTCTTTTCTATAATACTTACTGAAAAAATAGATAATTCATATAAAATTAAAAGAGGAATTGCTAAGCCAATTTGTGTAATAGGATCGGGAGGTGTTAATAATGCAGCAGCTGCAAATATAATAACTATAACGTATTTTCTTCTAGTTTTTAAAAATTCTGAGTCTACAACACCTATTCTAGCAAGTAAGCTAAGCACTACTGGTAATTGAAAACTCAAACCAAACGCAAAAATAAGTTTCATAACTAGTGAGAGATATTCATTAACTTTTGCTTCTAATTGTATTGGCAAGGTTGTAACTAAGCCACTACTTTCAAACGATAAGAAAAATTTTATAGCTAAAGGCATAACTAAATAATAAACAAGTGATCCACCTAAGAAAAATAATATCGGTGTAAGTACTAAATAAGGCATTATTGCAGATTTTTCGTGATCATATAATCCGGGTGCTATAAATTTCCAAATCTGAATTAAAATATATGGGCTAGTAACAAAGAATGATGCAAAAAAAGCAACTTTTAAATATGTTAAAAAAGTTTCTTGTAATGCTGTAAATATTAATCTTCTTTCAATATTATCTTCTTTTACAGCTTGAGCATAAGGTTCTACTAAAAAACCATATATATATTCAGCAAAAAAATAACAAATTATAAAAAAGGATAATAAAAATATTAATGAATGAATTAATCTTTTTCGTAATTCAGTAAGATGGCTTATGAAGCCAATGTCTTTATCATTTTTCGTCATCTTTATTTTCTTTTGATTTAGATTCTTTAATATCTGTATCAAGATTAGTCTCGGTTAAATCTGTAACTTCTTGTTGAACATTTGAAACATATTTTTTAATAGATCCAATCCATGAGCCAATTTTTTTTAAAACAAAAGGAAAATCTTTAGGCCCAATAACAATTATTGCTATTCCAACGATGATTAATATTTCAAACCAGCCAATTTGTGGCATTTGAATTATTCTTTATTATTTGATTCTTGATTACTTGAGTCTTGATTGTTTTCAGAAATATTTTTTTGATCAGGATTGTCTTCTGTTGCATCAGAAGCCATTCCCCTTTTGAAGCTTTTAATACCTTTTGCCACATCTCCCATTAAACTTGAAATCTTACCTCTACCAAATAATAAAACAACAAGAATAACAACTATTGCTATTTGCCAAAAACCTATACTCATAAAAAACTTATACCTCCTTTAAGGATAATTTAAAAGTATCTTTTTATTTATCTTCATCAGAATTTAGTGTGCTACTTAACATTTCATCTATATTGGAATAAATATTCTCTTTTTTAACTTCGTTTTTTTCCTTATAAAATTTTCCTGTACCAAAAATAGCAGAATCTATATTTGTATTATCAATTAGTCCTGCAGAACTTAATTCGTCAACCGTTGGAAGATCTGTTAGTTTCTGAAGATTAAAATGACTTAAAAATTCATCAGTAGTAACATATTGAATAGGTTTTCCAGGGACATCTTTTCTACCATGAGGTCTAACCCAATTTTGCTCCATTAATATCTCCAATGTATTAGTACCAAATGCTACACCACGTATATCTTCAATCTCAGCTCTTGTTACAGGTTGGTGATATACAATAATAGCTAATGTTTCTATAGCAGCTTGTGACAATTTTTTTTCTACAGATTTTTGCTGTGACATTATTTTAGAAAGATTTTGTGCTGTTCTAAAAGACCATTTATTTGATATACACACTAAATTAATTCCTCTCTTAGAATATGCTTGTTTTAATTTTTCTAAAATTTTTAAAACATTTGTTTTTTTTGAAATTCTTGACTCAATTGTTTCAATATCCAATGGTTCGGCAGCAGCAAATATAATTGCTTCAACCTCCCTTTCTTGCTCACTAAAAGAAGATGGAAAATTTACTACATTATTTTTTTTTATTTTATTCATTATCTTTCCTTAATAAAAACATCTTCAAATAATTCACTTTGTTTAATGTCTAAATTTCCCTCTTTGCTTAATTCAAGAGCGCCAGAAAAAATACCTGCAGTTCCAGTTCGTATTTGTTTTTTTTCATTTGAGAAATGTGTAGGAATTAAATCATTAATATTTTTCCATTCAGTAAGTTTACCAAAAAAATCTTTGATTCTTTTAATTCCATCTTCAGTAGTTAGAACAGGCAATTTAGGTATATTAATTCTTTGAAAATCCTTTTTCATTATTATTGATGAATAAGATTTTAAAAGCTCATATAAAGATAATGAGTAACTGGAACTAAAGATAGATCTGATTTTACCCTTAATACCTCTCATATAAATTTCTCTACCTAATCTTTTTCTCTTAAGCATTTGATCCGATAATAAACGAATTAACTCAAGTTTTTTTAATTGTAATTTTAATTTTTCAGCAACTTCTAAAGCTTTAAATTCTTCTTCATCATTTTCTGGTAAAAGTAGTTTAGATTTTAAATAAGTAAGCCAAGATGCTATTAGAAGATATTCAGAAGCAATTTCTAAATTTAAGTTTTTTGCACTAGTTATAAAATTGTGAAATTGATCAGCTAATTTAGTAATTGATATATTTTCTAGATTTACTTTTTGAGATTTGGCTAGTTCTAAAAGAACATCTAAAGGTCCAGAAAAGCTATTTAGCTTTACTTCAAATAAATTTGAATCATTTGACATTAAAATTAATATTAACTTAAAAATTTATAAAATTGTGAGGTTTTTTTAATTATAAAATTATTAACAAAAGGTGTATTTTTAGCCACTAATGTCATTTCTGAATAATTGGCATTGCAATGAAGAATTAAATTACAACCAGCTGATAATGCCTTTTTTGTATTTAGCTTAATACCATATTTTAAACCTTTCATAGATATATCATCTGAAATTATTAAATTTTTAAATCTTATTTTTTTTCTAATGTATTTTATAATTTTAGATGAGTGTGTAGCTGTATTTATGGGGTCTAAATCTTTATAAATAATATGAGCTGTCATTGCAAAAAAGGTTTTTTTATTTTTAAATGGAATAAAATCGTTTTTAAATAAATATTTTTTATTATTTTTAACTATTGGTGTTTTTTTGTGGCTATCCACTTTAGCAAGACCGTGACCAGGGATATGCTTTATAACATTGGCTATTTTTCTATTTTCAAATTCTTGAATACAGAAATCACCAATTTTTGAAACATGTTTAAGATTGGATGAATAAGATCTACTTCCAATAATGTTTGATGATTTAAATCTACGAACATCAAGAACTGGCACTGTATTAATATTGATACCTAGTTCATTTAAAAGGTAGGAAATTTGATTAATATAAGCTCGATAAAAAATATAAAATTTTTTTTTATTAAATTTATAAAGATTTCCAAAATACTCTGCGCTTAAGATTGAAGATTCAATTAATTTGGTCAGTCTATTAACTTTTCCACCCTCTTGATCTATCAAAATAGGATATTTTTTATCCTTAAAAATTGACCTTATGGTGGATGTAAGTTTTTTAATTTGCTTAAGATTATTTAAATTTCTTGAAAATAATATTACACCCCATGGCTTATATTTTTTTAAAAAAAATATTTCTTTTTTATTAAGTTTTGTATTTTTTATACCAATTATGAATGCTCGCCTTTTATTAATTTTCATTCAATAATTCCAAAAATTTATATTTTTTTTTTTTATTTTTTTGATTGTCTTCAACATATTCAATAATATTATCAGTATCACTTTTTAAGAAAACAAGGTTTTCACTTGTTATATTTATCTTGTTATTAAATGACTCGGCGCTTCTGTACGATTTTTTTTTATTTTCATCAGAAAAATAATATGTAAAAACATAAATGATAAAACCTAAAATTGTAAAAACATAAAGAAAATATTTAAGTTCCTTTTTCATTTACATTGTTTCTGGACAATCAACACCAACGATATCCATTCCATTCTTTATTACTATAGATATTGCTTTCAAAAAAATTAACTTTTCATTACTAATTTTTTGATTTGTATCTATAAATCTCAAATTTTTGTTTTCTTTTCCCATGTTCCAATAAGAATGAAAATCTGAAGAAAGTTCGTATAGATAAACTGGTATTCTATGAGGTTCAAGTTTGTTTGTTGAAATTTCAATACATTTAGGCCACTCTAAAATTTTCTTTAAAATTTTATTTTCATAACTTGAGTATTCAAAATCAAAATCATTAATTTTTATGTTATCATTAATATTCATTTTAGCGTTTCTAAAAACTGAACAAATTCTAGCATAACAATATTGAACATAATAAAGAGGATTATCTTTTGATTTTTCTTTAACTTTAGTGAAATCAAAATCTAATTCCACGTCATTACTTCTATTTAGCATAATAAACCTTGTTGCATCTTTACCTACTTCATTAATTAAGTCTTCAACTGTTATGTAATCACCTTTTCGTTTAGACATTTTAAAAGGTTTTCCATCTTTGATTAATTTAACTAATTGACTAACTTTGCATTTTAATTTATTTTTTTTTCCAGTAAGTGCTTCGACTACTGAAGTAATTCTTTTTATATATCCAGCATGGTCAGCGCCTAAAATATTAATCAAGGAGTCAAAATTTCTACTAATTTTATTATTGTGATATGCCACATCTGCAGCAAAGTATGTCCAACTATCATCAGATTTTTGAAGAGGTCTATCCTTATCATCGCCAAAATAAGTTGATTTAAATAATAATTGTTTTCTTTGAGTCAAATCACGATTATTCTCAGATTTTGGCGGTTCTATTATTCCTTCATAAACAAAATTTTTATTTTTTAAATTTGTTATAACTTTTTCAACTTCTTTTTTATTTATTAAATCAGTTTCTTTAACAAAAGAATCGTGTTTAATTCCAAGATTTAAAAGATTTGACTTAACAAAATTAAGAGATTGCTCAATTGATAAAGCAGTCAAATTACTTTTAATTGTTTCAAAATTAGAAAAATCTAATTTTTTATTTTCTTGAATAATATTATTAGCAATTTCAATAATATAATCACCAGGATATAACTCTGTGTCATTATTTGGAAATTTTTCCTTATAAAGAATTTCACGAATTCTCAAATATACAGATTTTGTAAAATTAATTATTTGACCACCATGGTCGTTAACATAATATTCTTTAACAACGCTATGATTATTGAATTTTAGTATATTTGAAATAACATCACCTAATATAGCACCTCTGCAGTGACCTACATGCAAGGGACCTGTTGGGTTAGCAGAAACAAACTCTATTAAATATTTTTTTTTAGACAAATTTGCATTTGAACCATAATTGACTTGATTTTTAATCATATCCTTAAGAAACAGATTCCAAAATTTTTTGTTAAATTTGATATTTATAAAACCAGGTTTAATTATTTCAATTTTCTCAATGTTTGTATCGGATTCTTTAATTAAGGGTATAATAATTTTAGATAAATCGACTGGATTTTT
>CEUZ01088897.1_pt1 | contig 10423 bp, 7 predicted proteins | sample 361511 | NCBI WGS metagenome assembly CEUZ01 (sample SAMEA2622822, study PRJEB7988) | marine metagenome | biome: marine biome (ENVO:00000447); feature: surface water layer (ENVO:00002042); material: "saline water (ENVO:00002010), including plankton (ENVO:xxxxxxxx)" | depth 5 m | reverse complement strand
ACATTTCCTTTTTCATCTCTTAAAGTAATTCTAGGTTTTAAATCTGTGTTCTTAGACTGAGATCTCCAATCAAGTACCGATTTGGATGAAATACCAGTGGCATCATCAGTTGTTTCTTGAATAGAAACACCATCAATCAAATCAACAAATCCTGCTATACCACTTTTCTCTGCAATAACTGGAGTTGTGTAAGGATCCCATTCACAAATTTTTTCATTTGCTTTAACTTTATCTCCATTTTGAAAGAATAATTTTGATCCATATGCAACTTTGTATACAGCAACTTGAACACCATTATCATCTTCAATAGACAATTGCGTATTTCTTCCCATTACAATTAAATTCTTTTTTGAATCTTCTAATAAATTAGAATTAATAATTTTTAATGTGCCTGGTGACTTTGTTATAATTTGAGAATCTTGTTTAACCGAAGCTGTACCTCCAACGTGGAAAGTTCTCATTGTTAATTGCGTTCCTGGTTCACCGATTGATTGTGCTGATATCATTCCAATAGCTTCTCCAACATGAACCATTTTACCTCTTGATAAATCTCGTCCATAACATCTGGCACAAACACCTTGTTTAAGACTACATGTCATAACAGAATAAGCATTAATGAATTTAATACCTGCTGAGTCTATTTTATCACAACCAGATTCATCAATCATAGTGTCTTTTTTAATTACTATTTCACCCGTGATAGGATTTTTTATGTCAGTTGCTGTGAATCTTCCAAGTGCTCTTTCTGATAAACTAACAACAACATTTCCTCCCTCTAAAATCTCAGCTAACTCAATAAAGCCTGGATTATCACATTTTAATTTTGTTACTGTTAGATCTTGTGCAACGTCACATAGTCTTCTAGTCAAATACCCTGAGCTAGCTGTTTTAAGAGCTGTATCTGCTAATCCTTTTCTTGCTCCATGAGTTGAATTAAAATATTCAAGAGCAGTCAGACCTTCTTTAAAATTCGAAGTAATTGGAGTTTCGATTATCTCTCCAGATGGTTTAGCAATAAGACCTCTCATACCTGCAAGTTGTTTCATTTGAGCAGCTGAACCTCTGGCTCCACTATCAGCCATCATAAATACAGAATTTATTTTCATTCCATCTGGTGTTGTTTCGGTAGCAGAAATACCCTTCATCATTTCCCCAGCAACTTTATCAGTACATTTAGACCAAGCATCAACTACTTTGTTGTACTTTTCACCTCTAGTAATTAAACCTTCTGAATATTGATTTTCATAATCAGCAATTAATTTTTTTGTATCATCTATTAATTTACCCTTATTCTCTGGGATAACTAAATCATCTTTACCAAAAGATATACCTGCTTGAAAAGCATGTTTAAAACCTAAATCTTTTAATTTATCACAAAATATAACAGTTGTTTTTTGACCACAAAATCTAAATACATTATCAATTATCTCTGAAACAATTTTTTTTGGTAACAATCTATCTATCAATGAAAAAGTTATATTTTTATTTTTAGGTAATAAATTTGCTAACAAAAATCTTCCTGCAGTTGTTATATGTTTTTCAAATTTCTTATTTCCATTTTCGTCTACTGTTTCAAATCTTGAAACAATAGTGGAATGAACTTTTATTTGTCCTGTAGATAAAGCATGAGTGATCTCATCATTATTTATAAAATAACCTTCTGGTTTATCTGTTTGAAATGGAGCTTGAGATAAGTAATAGATACCCAAAATCATATCTTGACTTGGAACAATTATGGGTTTTCCATTAGATGGTGATAAAATATTATTAGTTGATAACATTAAAATTCTGGCCTCTAATTGAGCTTCTAAACTTAAAGGTACGTGTACAGCCATTTGGTCTCCATCAAAATCAGCATTAAAAGCTGCGCAAGTTAGAGGATGAAGTTCAATTGCATCACCTTCAATTAATTTAGGTTCAAAAGCTTGAACGCCTAATCTATGAAGAGTTGGTGCTCTATTTAATAATACTGGATGTTCTCTCACTATTAATTCTAGTGCATCCCAAACTGCATTAGTTTCTTTTTCAACAAGTTTTTTTGCTTGTTTTATCGTTGAAGCTAAACCTAATTTATTTAGTCTGGCATATAAAAAAGGTTTAAATAACTCTAATGCCATTTTTTTCGGTAATCCACATTCATGTAGTTTCAAATCTGGACCAACAACAATTACTGATCTTCCAGAATAATCCACTCTTTTGCCTAGTAAATTTTGTCTAAATCTTCCTTGTTTACCTTTTAACATCTCAGCCAAAGATTTAAGTGGACGTTTTCCTGTGCCTGTAATTACTCTTCCTCTTCTTCCGTTATCGAATAACGCATCAACTGACTCTTGAAGCATTCTTTTTTCATTTCTTACGATTATATCTGGAGCTTTTAGGTCCATTAATCTTTTCAATCGATTATTTCTATTTATAACTCTCCTATAAAGATCATTTAAATCTGATGTAGCAAATCTTCCTCCATCAAGTGGAACTAAAGGTCTTAGTTCAGGAGGAATTACTGGGATAACAGTTAAGATCATCCATTCAGGCTTTTGCCCAGTTTCAATAAAAGACTCAATTAATTTTAATCTTTTAATTGATCTTTCTTCATTCACTTTTGATTTTGTCTCTTTAATTGTATTAACTAAATTATTTCTTTCTTCCTCAAGATTAATAGATTTTAATATAGATAAAATAGCTTCTGCTCCTATTCCAGCTTCAAAAGCTTCTTCACCAAACTCGTCTTGATATTTAGCTAGCTCTTCCTCATTCAAAAGTTGATTCTTTCGAAGACCTGTTAAACCAGGTTCAATAACTATGAAATTCTCAAAATATAAAACTCTTTCTACCTCTTTGAGTTTCATATCGACAGCTAGTGAAATTCTACTTGGTAAAGATTTTAAAAACCAAATATGAGCAACTGGGGTAGCTAAATTAATATGGCCCATTCTTTCTCTTCGCACATTAGATTTTGTTACCTCCACCCCACACTTTTCGCAGATAATACCTCTAAATTTCATTCTTTTGTATTTACCACATAGACATTCGTAATCTTTAATAGGACCAAAAATTCTCGCACAAAATAAACCATCTTTTTCAGGACGAAAAGTTCTATAATTAATTGTTTCAGGTTTTTTAATTTCGCCATATGTCCAAGATTTAATTTTGTCCGGACTAGCTAAAGTAATTTTTATACTATTAAAATTTTGAGCTTCAGAAATCTCACTATTTTTGAACAAATCTGTTAATTCTTTTTTCATATTAATTTAATTCTATATTTAAACCTAAAGATTTTATTTCTTTTACCAAAACGTTGAATGACTCTGGGATACCAGACTCAAAGTTTTCTTCTCCTTTTACTATTGTTTCGTAAACTTTAACTCTTCCAGCAACATCATCAGATTTTACAGTTAAAATTTCTTGAAGAGAATATGAAGCACCGTATGCTTCAAGAGCCCAAACTTCCATTTCGCCAAATCTTTGACCGCCTAATTGAGCTTTACCTCCTAAAGGCTGTTGTGTGACAAGACTATAAGGGCCTGTCGATCTAGCATGAATTTTATCTTCAACTAAATGATGAAGTTTTAACATATAAATTATTCCAACTGTTACAGGTCTATCAAACATTTCACCAGTTCTTCCGTCCCATAAGTAAGCTTGACCAGAAGTCGGAAGTTTAGCTAGTTCTAACATTTTAGAAACATCTTTTTCTTTAGCTCCGTCAAAAACTGGTGTTGATATTGCGACACCGTTTTGGAGATTTTCACATAAATCTTTAAATTCAGTTTTATTTAATTTATCAATACTGCCGTCAAAAACATCATTACCATAAACAGATTTTAAAAATGCTGAAATTTTTTGAGTTTTTTCAATTTTTTTATTATTTTCATTTATTAATCTCTTAACTTCTTCTCCAAATTCTTTACAAGCCCATCCAAGGTGAGTTTCTAAAATTTGTCCAACATTCATACGACTTGGAACACCTAAAGGATTTAAAACAATATCAACAGGTCTTCCATCAGCTCTATAAGGCATATCTTCTACAGGAACTATTTTACTTACAACTCCTTTGTTGCCATGTCTTCCAGACATCTTATCACCCGGTCTTAGTCTTCTTTTAATTGCTACAAATACTTTTACCATTTTCATTACACTTGGTAAAAGATCGTCTCCACTTCTAATCTTAAGAACTTTATCTTCAAATCTTTCTAAAATATCTTGTTTTGCTTTGTTAAATTGATCTTTTAATTGAGCAATACTTTCTTCTGCACTATTATTCCCAACGGTTATTTTAAAGACATCGTTTATACCTATTCTATTGATAGTTTCTAAATCTAGTTTACTTCCAACTTCTAAATCTTTAATTTTTTTAGTTAATGTTGCGCCTGAAAGAATTTGAATAGCTCTTTGTTTTATACTTCTTTCTAAAATTTCTTCTTCTACAATTTTATCTTGTTGAACAGTTTCAATTTCTGCTCTTTCAATAGTTATAGATCTCTCGTCTTTTTCTATTCCATGTCTATTAAATACTCTTACATCAACAACTGTTCCACTACTTCCTCTTGACATTTTTAAAGATGTGTCTGTTACATCAATTGCTTTTTCACCAAAAATTGATCTCAATAATTTTTCTTCTGGTCCAGATGCTGAATCACCTTTTGGAGTAACTTTTCCTACTAAAATATCACCAGCTTTTACTTCAGCTCCAATATACACTATGCCCGACTCATCTAAATTTTTTAAAGCTTCCTCATTAACATTTGGGATATCTCTAGTAATTTCTTCTTCCCCCAATTTAGTATCTCTCGCCATTACTTCATATTCAACAATATGCACTGATGTAAAAACATCATCTGTTACACATCTTTCTGAAATTAAAATAGAATCTTCAAAATTGTAACCTTGCCAAGGCATGAATGCTACAGTTACATTTTTACCTAAAGCTAGTTCACCAAGTTTAGTTGATGGACCATCGGCAATTATATCGCCAGATTTAACTTTGTCTCCTACTCTAACTAATGGTCTTTGGTTTATGCAGGTATTTTGATTAGATCTTTTAAATTTTTGTAAGTTGTAAATATCTACACCAGATTTAGTAAAATCTGTTTCCTCTGTTGCTTTTATAACAATTCTTTTTCCATCAATTTTATCTACTATGCCATCACGGTTAGCAACTATAGTTACTCCTGAGTCAAGTGCTACATCGCTTTCAATACCAGTACCAACTAATGGGGACTCTGGTTTTAATAATGGAACTGCTTGTCTCATCATATTTGATCCCATAAGTGCTCTGTTTGCATCGTCATTTTCTAAAAAAGGAATTAAAGAAGCCGCAACGGAAACTAGTTGTTTTGGTGAAACATCTATATAATCGATGTTCTCCGGTTTCGATAGGATGAAGTTTAAATTTTCTCTACACGAAACTAGTTCCTCTAAAATTTTACCATTTTTATCAACTTTAGTATTGGCTTGAGCTATAGTATATTTAGTCTCTTCCATAGCTGACAAATATTCAACTTTATCTTCTACTACACCATTCTTCACTTTTTTATATGGACTTTCGATAAATCCATATTTATTAATTTTAGCATATGTCGACAAACTATTTATTAATCCAATATTTGGACCTTCAGGTGTCTCAATTGGACAGATTCTTCCATAATGAGTTGGGTGAACATCTCTAACCTCAAATCCAGCTCTTTCTCTAGTTAACCCTCCAGGTCCTAATGCTGATACTCTTCTTTTGTGAGTAATCTCAGACAAAGGATTTGTTTGATCCATAAATTGAGAAAGTTGAGAACTTACAAAAAAATCTTTTAAAGAAACTGTCAAAGGTTTAGCGTTAATTAAATCCTGAGGCATAGCAGACTCGACATCAAGAGTAGTCATTTTTTCCTTAATTGCTCTTTCCATTCTATAAACTCCTATACGAGCTTGATTTTCAACTAGCTCACCTACAGATCTCACTCGTCTATTTCCTAAATGATCTATATCATCTACTTCATCCTTACCGTCACGCAAATCTAGCATTTTATGAATAATAGCAATAATATCATCGTTTCTTAAAATAGTAATTTTGTCTGAACAATCTAAATTTAATCTAGAATTCATTTTTACTCTACCAACATCAGATAAATCATACCTGTCGGAGCTAAAGAATAAATTTTCAAAAATTTGTGTAGCAATTTCTACTGTTGGTGGCTCACCTGGTCGTAACACCTTGTAAATTTCTGTAATAGCTTCATTTTTATTATTATTTTTATCATTCAAAATTGTATTTAAAAGATATGGTCCTTTATTAATAGAATTTGTGATTGAAACTTCAATTGTAGATATGTTGGCTTCTAAAATCTTATTTATAATCGTATCATTTAATTCAGTTCCTATTTCAAAAATTCCACCTTCTTCTTCATTTACTTTTACACTTTTATGAAGAAATTTCCCATATAGAGACTCTTTTGAGACAAGTATGTCTTTCAAGCCGTCATTTGCTAATTTTTTTGCATTTAAATAATTTATTTTTTCACCCAGTTTAATGACAGTTTTTCCTGATTTAAAATCTACAACTTCCTCCGAAAAATTTTTAGCTTTATAATTCTCTGGGTTAAATTTTGTTTTCCATTTTTGTGTTTTTGTATCTAATGAGTAAATTTCTTTGTCATAGAATTCATCTGCTATTTCTGATTTTGTAAAGCCTAAAGCCATCAATAAAGTTGATGCAAATATCTTTTTTTTTCTGTCTATTTTGAAATACAAAAAATCTTTAACATCATATTCAAAATCAAGCCATGAACCTCTATTGGGTATTACTCTGCAATTAAAAAGAAGTTTTCCGCTAGCATGTGTTTTGCCTTTGTCATGATCAAAAAAAACACCTGGACTTCTATGCATCTGGTTTACAACAACTCTTTGCACACCATTTGTAATAAATGTTCCACTATCAGTCATCATAGGGACTTCTCCCATATAAACTTCTTGCTCTTTTGCTGACAAAATATCTTTTGTATTATTTTCTTGATCTATCTCATAAACTACAAGTCTTAAAGTACATTTCAGTGCAGATGTATATGATAGCCCTCTTTGAATACATTCTTCAGTATCAAATTTTGGTTTTTCTAACTTATAAGAAACATATTCTAATGTTGCTTTATCATTTAGATCTTCAATTGGAAAAATACTTTTAAAAACTCTATCAAAACCTTTTGTTAATTCTCCAGCTTTAGTGTCAAAATCAGTTAATTGTTTATAGGAATTTTTTTGAACTTCTATTAAATTAGGTATAGATAAGCTTTCGGTAAGCTTACCGAAACTCTTTCTAACATTTTTCTTTTCAGTAAAAGATAACTGCATCTATATTCTATTACTGCCTAATAAATTAAACAGTAAAAAAGTCTTTCTTATTAATTTATTTAAGTTCTACTTTTGCGCCAGCTGCTTCCAACTTAGCTTTAATTTCTTCAGCATCTTTTTTGTTAACACCTGTCTTAACTTCTTTTGGTGCTCCCTCAACTAGATCTTTCGCTTCTTTAAGACCCAAAGATGTTGCTGCTCTTACTTCTTTAATAACATTAATTTTTTTATCGCCAGCAGATACAAGCATAATTGTAAACTCATCTTTAGCTTCCTCAGCTGCTCCACCAGCTGCTGCTGCTGCAGGTGCTGCTGCTGCCATAGCTGTAACACCCCATTTTTCTTCAAGTTGTTTTGATAGTTCAGCTGCTTCAACAACAGTCAAACTTGATAAATCTTCTATAATTTTATTTAGATCAGGCATAATTTTCTACTTTTAGGTTGTTTTTTCAGAATTTTCTGGAGACAAATTACTCATTTTTTCAGATCGTGCAAGTAAAATACTTACAAATTTTGATGCGGGAGTTGCAAGAATTCCAGTAATTTTAGCTCTAGCTTCATCGAGTGTTGGTAAATTAGCGACATTTTGAACTCCAGCTTGATCAAGTAGTTCTTCGCCCATCATTCCGCCCAAAAGCTTTAAATTTTCATTATCTTTAGCAAATTTTGATAAAATTCTTGCTGACATGATCGCGTCTTCACCAAAAGCTACCGCTGTAGGTCCAGTAAATAAATTTGACAAATCTTTACACTTTGTTTTCTCTAAAGCTAATTTAGTTATTCTATTTTTAGTTATCTTGAAAATAATACCGTGTTCTCTCATCTTTGCTCTTAATTCATCTAACTGTGTCATTGTTAAACCCTGATAATGAGTTACCATTATAGCTTTACTATTTTCAAACTGAGTACTCATTTCAGAAATATAATTTTTTTTTTGTTCTTTATTCATCATAATAATTAAATATTTTTTCCTAATTTCAATTTGTATGAAACTCCCATAGTCGAAGTTATAAAAGCTGATTTAATCAAATCACCTTTTATAGTATTATTAGATTTTTCCTTATCTAATGTTTCTAATACTGCACTATAGTTTTTAATTAATTTTTCATCACTAAAAGATTTTTTTCCTATACTAACACCAATATTTCCATCCTTGTCATTTCTTATTTCTGCTTGGCCAGATTTAGCGTCTGAGACGGCTGTTTTAATGTTTTCTGTTACTGAGCCCAATTTTGGATTTGGCATTAAACCTTTGGGACCTAATATCTTGCCAAGTTTTGATAATTTAATCATCATAGATGGAGTGCAAATTAATTTCTCAAAATTTAATTTTCCATCTTTAATTTTATCTATAAATTCATCACCACCAACAATATCTGCACCTGCTTCTTTTGCTTCTTTAGCTTTAGATTCTTCACAAACAACAGCAACTTTTATTTTTTTTCCATTGCCACCTGGTAAATTTACGACAGTCCTTATATTTATTTCACCTTTTTTTTGCTTGTTGTTTACTTGAAAATTCAAATCAATTGATTCATCAAATTTTGTAGTACAGTTTTTTTTAACTAGTGGTAATAACTTATCTATAGCTTCAGAGGCTAACTCGTTAGTTTTATTCGGTAACTGATTAAATCTTTTTGATGTCATTATTCTTTTACCTCTATTCCCATTGATCTCGCAGATCCAGAAATTATTTTAACAGCTTGTTCTAAATCGTGTGCGTTAAGATCTTTCATTTTTTGTTTTGCTATTTCTTCAGCTTGTTTTTTTGTTATTGAAGCAACAACATTTCTACCTGGTTCTTGGGAACCACTTTTTAATTTTGCCGCTTCTTTTATAAAATGCGATGCTGGTGGAGATTTTATTTCAAAATCAAATTTTTTATCTTTATAGACCGTAATAATTACAGGTATAGGTTTTCCAGCGAAAGCTTTTGTTTTTTCATTAAACGCTTTGCAAAATTCCATAATATTTATTCCACGTTGTCCCAAAGCAGGACCTACGGGAGGAGCTGGATTCGCTTGAGCTCCTAAAATTTGTAACTTTACATATCCACTAATTTCTTTTGCCATTAACTAACTTTCTCTACTTGGTTATAATCTAAATCAACTGGAGTTGGTCTTCCAAAAATCGAAACTGAAACTTTTAATCTTGATTTTTCTTCATCAACATCTTCCACCATTCCACTAAACGAAGCAAAAGGTCCATCTACTACCTGAACTTTTTCTCCAATGCTATATTCTATACCAGATTTTGGCTGGGCTACACCATCTTTTATTTGGCCTAAAATCATTTCTATTTCTTTGTCTGAAACAGGCACCGGAATGCCTTTCGAGCCTAAAAAGCCGCTTACTCTCTTTAAATTTTTAATTAAATGATAAAGATCATTGTCCATTTCACTTTTAATTAAAATATAACCTGGAAAATATTTCTTTTTTTTTTGAACTCTTTTTCCTCTTTTGACTTCTGTTACATCGTGAGTAGGAACAACTATTTCATCAATTTTGTGAGAAAGTTTAGCTTTTTCTGCTTCTTCTTTTATTAGCCCAGCTACTTTATTTTCAAAATTAGAATGTGATTGAACAATATACCAATTTTTCATTAAATACTTATCCTCAATAATACTTCTAATAAAAATTTTAATGCTTGATCTAAAAGCAGAAAAAAAATGGACATTACAACGGCCATCACAAATACCATTAATGCACCCTGCATTGTTTCTTTCGCTGTAGGCCAAGAAACTTTAAAAGCCTCCTGCTTAACTTCCTGAATGAATTTAATCGGGTTTTTCATAATATTTATTTTGGCTTAATTGGCAGGAGCGGAGGGACTCGAACCCTCAGCCTCCGGTTTTGGAGACCGGCGCTCTACCAATTGAGCTACACTCCTATAGTGTTTACTCTATAATTTTTGTTACTACTCCAGCTCCAACTGTTCTACCGCCTTCACGAATAGCAAAGTTTAATTTTTCACCCATAGCTATTGGTGTAATTAATTTTACAGTAAACTTCGCATCATCACCAGGCATGACCATTTCTGTGCCGGCTGGTAATTCTACTTCACCTGTTACATCTGTTGTTCTAAAATAAAA
>CEUZ01037830.1_pt1 | contig 10428 bp, 12 predicted proteins | sample 361511 | NCBI WGS metagenome assembly CEUZ01 (sample SAMEA2622822, study PRJEB7988) | marine metagenome | biome: marine biome (ENVO:00000447); feature: surface water layer (ENVO:00002042); material: "saline water (ENVO:00002010), including plankton (ENVO:xxxxxxxx)" | depth 5 m | reverse complement strand
CCAGAATTAAGTTACGCAAAAGTTGCTAATGCATGTGGTTTAAAAGGAGTTTTAGTCAGATCCATGGAAGAAACAACTAAAGCAATTAAACAATCATGCGAAGATCAAAAAAAAGGAATTACAACATTTATTGAAATTATTCTTAATCAAGAATTAGGAGAGCCTTTTAGAAGAGATGCTATGAAAAAACCTGTTGAAATAGCTGGAATTAAAAAAGAAGATATGAGATCTCAATAATAATTGAGAAATTATGGAAAACATTAAAATAGGATCAAATAGGAGTTTTGGAATAGTATTTTTTGTTGTTTTTTTACTTATAGCAATTTATCCATTATTAAAAAACGGAGATTTAAGAATATGGTCATTAGTAATATCCATAATTTTTTTAATTTTGGGATCTTTAAATTCAAAAATTTTAACACCACTTAATAAAATATGGTTTAAATTTGGATTAATTATTGGAAGCATAATATCACCATTAGTAATGGGTATTATATTCTTTTTTGTTGTGACACCGATATCTGTTCTTATGAAAATATTAGGTAAAGATCTGATAAATTTAAAATTTAATAAAAACAAAAGTTATTGGATTGAAAAAAATGGGCCAAAGTCTAAAATGAAAAATCAATTTTAATTATGAGTTTTGTAAAGGAATTTTGGGAATTTTTAAAAGAAAGAAAAAAATATTGGTTATTGCCTATTATTCTAGTTTTAGTTTTATTTGGGGGTCTAATTGTTTTAAGTCAAGGCTCAGCAGTAGCTCCATTTATTTATACAATTTTTTAAGTGAAATCAATTTTAGGTATTTCAGCATTTTATCATGATAGTGCAGCAACTATTTTAATTGATGGAAAAATTGTTGCAGCTGCTCAGGAAGAGAGATTTACAAGAATAAAACATGACTCAAGCTACCCTCACAATGCAATCGAATTTGTTTTAAAACATGCAAAACTTAAATTAAATGATGTTGATCAAATAATTTTTTTTGAAAAGCCTTTTTTAAAATTTGAAAGACTACTAGAAACTTATGTAGCATTTGCGCCAAAAGGCTTTAAATCTTTTTGTAAGGCAATGCCAATCTGGATTAAAGAAAAATTATTTCAAAAAAAACTTATTTTTAATAAATTGAAGGAACATGACAATAATTTCAACAATCAAGATAAAATATTTTTTTCCGATCATCATTTAAGCCATGCTGCTAGTGCTTTTTTCCCTTCTCCTTTTGATGAAGCAATTGTATTAACAGCTGACGGTGTTGGCGAATGGGCTACTACGACAGTAGCAGTAGGAAAAGGCAATAATCTTGAAATAAAAAAAGAAATTCATTTTCCTCATTCGTTAGGATTACTTTACTCAGCCTTTACTTATTATACCGGATTTAAAGTAAATAGTGGTGAATATAAATTGATGGGATTAGCTCCTTATGGAGAACCAAAGTACGTTGAAAAAATATATAAAATAATAGATGTAAAAGATGATGGAACATTTCGATTAGACCAAAACTATTTTAATTATTCAACAGGTTTAACTATGACAAATAATAAATTCCACGATCTTTTTGGTCAAAAACCAAGAGAACCTAATTCTGAAAAGTTAACACAATTTCATATGGATATTGCAGCTTCTATTCAAAAAGTAACAGAAGAAATTATTGTTAAACTAGCCAGATCAATAAAAAAAGAATATGGATTAGAAAATTTATGTTTGGCAGGTGGTGTAGCTTTAAATTGTGTTGCGAATGGAAAATTACTTAAAGAAAAAATTTTTGAGAAAATTTGGATTCAGCCAGCGGCTGGAGATGCCGGAGGCTCTCTTGGTGCAGTACTTGCTTTATGGCATATTGAACAAAAAAATTCTCGTGAAATTAATTTTAAAGACAATATGAATGGGTCTTATTTGGGACCTGAATATTCTCAAAGTGAAATTGAAAATGAACTGAATAATTTGGGAGCTACTTTTGAAACACTAGATGAAGAAATTTTATTAAACAGAACTGCTGAAGATTTAAATACTGGAAAAGCAGTAGGATGGTTTCAGGGTAGAATGGAATTTGGCCCAAGGGCTTTAGGTGGGAGATCAATATTAGGAGATCCAAGATCACCCACTATGCAAAAAAATTTAAATTTAAAAGTTAAATATAGAGAAAGTTTTAGACCATTTGCTCCATCCGTATTAGTTGAAGATGCACCAGAATGGTTTGATATTGATGTTGAGAGTCCATATATGCTTCTGGTATCAAATTTAAATAAAAACAAAACAATTGATATGAACGAAGAACAAAAAAAACTTTTTGGAATTGATAAACTTAATATAAAAAGATCTGAAATACCGGCTGTAACTCATGTAGATTATTCTGCTCGAATTCAGACTGTCAATAAGGATACAAATGAAAAATACTATAAACTTATAAATAAATTTAAAGAAAAAACTGGATGTCCTGTTATTGTGAATACATCTTTTAATGTAAGAGGTGAGCCAATTGTAAATACACCAAAAGATGCTTTTAATTGTTTTATGGGAACAGAATTAGATAAATTAGTTATAGGGAACTGTTATTTAGATAAAAATAAACAAAATTTAAAACTTAAAAAAAATTATTCTTCAAAATTTGAATTAGATTAAAAATATTTAATTATTAATAAAATCCGACAAGGATTTAGAAATTTTAGAGTGACCCAAATCATTCCAGTGGACGTCACATTTAATAAAATTTTCTAAATAATTGTTTTTTGCAACATTATTTTTATTAAATTGATTATAGGTATTAATGAAATTAATTTTATTTTTTAAAGCCCATTCATTTAAAAAAATAAAATGTTTACTTGAAGAAAAATGAATATCTTCCAAAATTTCCATTGCTGAGGGGTAGAATACAATATGAATTTCAAAATTGTATTTTTTTGAAAGTTGTAATATTTTATCTAAATAGATTAGTATTTTATTAATTCCTTCTTTAACCCATTTTTCTTTAGATATTTTTTCTTTATAACCATATCCAAATCGGTTTGAATCAATATAATTTATATAATTTTTTTCATATATGTTTGAAATACATTTGCTGGTTTTTTTTGAGATTTTAGGTGAATTAAAATGTTCATAAAACTTATAAATAAAAGAATTTTGTTTTAGATAATTTTTAATTTTGTATTTTTTATTTTTGCTATTAACCTTTTCATCATTGTACCACTTTCTTACTATATTTCCTTTTTCATCTTCTCTATAAAATATACCTTCATCTTGAACATCTGAATGATCTACAAATATAAAAACTTTATTTAATTTTAAATTTTCTACCTCAATAAGATGCTTTAGCTTTTTATAATAAATTGAAGGTGAATAACTTACATATCCAAAATTTAGCAGGTTATAGTCATTATTTTTTTCATCTAAAATGTTTATAAAATGTTTTTTGTAATTTATTCCCGATCCATAAACAAATGAGTCTCCAATAAATCCAATATTTTTTTTTGAATTATTTATCATTCTTTTATTTTTATTTAAAACTCTCATACCAAATTTATTTGTTACTACTTTGTATTTTTTACTACCCCAATGTTCGTAAAGATTAATATTAGGAGCTATTTCGTGATGAAAGTTTGTAGATTTTAATGAATAATTTCTAGTTGTGCCAATTTTTTTTTTTAAATTTTCAGGAAGTATAATGTTTATAAGTAAATCAAATAACAAAAATACAAAAATTATTAAAATTGAGCTTAAGAAGATCTTAATTATTTTATACGATTTCATTAACAAGTATTAAATTATAATAGCTTATTAGACAAGTTTTCAAATATATGTATAATAACTATACATATTTTATTGAATGGATGTAGATTTAAATAAATATTACAGGTGTAAAATTGATAAGGAGGTTCTTAAAGAACTTTCAAAAAAATCTGATTTAAAAGGTTTAACACATATATTTATATTTTTTTCTCTACTAATAATTTTTGGATATCTATCATTTTATAATTGGGGGACATGGTGGGGAGTATTCTGGATTTTAGTTTATGGTAACATATATTGTTTTTCTAATCCTATCTGGCACGAAACTGGACATAGGACTGCTTTTAAATCAAAATATTTAAATGAAATTTTCTATTATATTTCTTGTTATATGGCATGTTTTGAACCTATTAGATGGAGATACACTCACTTTATTCATCATGGAAACACTTATTCAACAGCAAATCCTTATGACCATGAAATTGAATATGGTAATGATTTAAAAAATACAATATCACGTTTATCAAAAGAAATCGTACCCTTTGGTAATCTTATTTTTATAAAAAATGATATTACTTTTGAAATAATTAAACATTCTTTAGGAATTGAAACTAAAGTTATGAAGGAAAGTATTCCTGAAAAAATCAAGCCAAAAAGTATTTTAATTTCAAGAATATATGTATTCATTTGGCTTTCTATAATTTTATTTTCTCTTTATTTAAACTCTTTATTACCTGCTTTACTATTTATATTGCCTCATTTTTATGGAAAAACATTACATAAACTTGTTGCATTTACTCAACATGCTGGTTTAGCAAGGGATGTTAAAGATCTAAGATTGTCAGCAAGAGATATGCATCTTAATCCAATTTTAAGTTTTTTATATTGGAAAATGGAGTATCATTGTGTTCACCACATGTATCCTACTATACCATCCTACAACCTTGAAAAACTATATAATCATATAAAATATCAATTACCAAAACCAAAAATTGGATTAATTGATGCTTATAAAGACATAATACCAACTCTAATTAAACAAAAAGAAAATCCTGATTATCATCTGCCTATTTCTTTACCCATCGAACAAAATATTTAAATTGAATATAATAAATGACAATGGTTGCGGTTGGATTAATCAGTTACCTGAAAGAATTAATATTAAAACTTTGAAGAAAGATTTAATAACAGATTATTTAATTATTGGAGCTGGATATACTGGATTATCGACAGCTAGAAAACTTTCTGAAATTGATAATAAAAAAAAAATAATAGTTATTGATGCTCAATTAGCTGGTGAAGGTGGAAGTGGTAGAAATTCAGGTTACTTAGTAGATACAACATTAAACGATGGTTTTACCTCAAACAAAGACTTAGAAAATTATAAAAAAAAAGTAAAAATTTATGAATTAGGAATAAAAACAGTGGAAAGATATATTAAAGAATATCAAGTAGATTGTGATTGGAACGAATGTGGAAAATATTTTGCATCTTCAAAAGTAGAAGATGAAAAAAAGGCAAAATTATTCAGTAATTTATTAAACGAACTTAATTACGATAATAGATTGCTCTACAAAGATGAACTAAAACAAAGATTGGGAACGTCCTTTTATAATATTGGAGTTTATACAAAAGGAGGGATACTTTTAAATCCTGGTAAATTAATTAGATCAATGATTGATACATTGTCAGATAATGTTGATCTTTATGAAAACTCTCAACTATTAAATTGGAGAAAAGAAAATGGGAAAATAACTAGTTATTTTTTAAATAATAAAATTGTAGCTAAAAAAATTATTTTTTGTACGAATGGTTTTTTTCACACTATAAAAGTGAAAAAAAACTACAGTTTTCCACTAACTTTAACCGCAAGCATGACAAGACCATTGAATAAAGAGGAGTTTATAAGCATTGGATCTCCAAGCGAGTGGGGCGTTCTTCCAATTAGACCAATGGGTGCAACAATAAGATTTACTAAGGATAAAAGAATACTGATTAGAAATACTGCAGAATTAAACAATCCATACTCAATGAGCTCAAAGAAATTAACGAATAGAGTTAAATTACATAATTTAGGTATAAAAAAAAGATTTCCATTTTTACCTGATAATATAATTGAACATAGTTGGTCAGGTGTAGTTTGTAGAAGTTTTAACAGCTCACAAATATTTGAAAAGTTAGATGACAATATTTATGTAGCTGGTTGCTATAATGGTTCTGGAATAGGGGCAGGAACTTTATTTGGAGAACAAATAGCGATTATGGCTTCAAATCAAGGTTCTGATGAAATTAATATAATACAAAATAGAAAAAAACCCAGTTGGTTACCACCACAACCGTTTTTAAATATTGGAATATTCTCTAGATTAGCTTATGAAAGGTTTAAGGCTAGGTCGGAAAGATAAATGAAAAAAAATTTTAAATTTATAATATTTATTTTGATTGCATCAATTGCTCTATATTTCACAAAAGTAAATTATAGTGAACACAGTATAAGTAAATCTATAAATGCATGTATTATCGCAAAAGCAAAAACAAAAAAAATGAAATATGAAGATGCTAAAAAATTTTGTGAAAAGGAAATTAAAAAAAAGTAAATAAATAAGAAATAATGAGAAATTTAAGAAGAGAATTTTTTAAAATATTTAGCCTTTCATGTTTGTCGTTAATTTTATTACCATATAAAGTACTACATTCAGCATCAAAAAAAATCATAAATCAAAATCTCACAGAAGAACAAAAGAAAATTTTATTTAATGAAGGAACAGAACGTCCATTTACAAGTATTTTATTGCATGAAAAAAGAGAAGGTTTTTATCATTGTGCTAATTGTGGAGCAAAACTTTTTAATTCTAAATCGAAATATGAAAGTGGGACAGGATGGCCATCATTTACAGAGTCTTTACCGGGTGCATTCAAAACAAAAGTAGATTATTCATTTGGTATGAAAAGAACTGAATATCATTGTGCAAAATGTGGAGCGCATCATGGACATGTTTTTGATGATGGACCTGGAGAAAATGGTAAACGATTTTGTAATAATGGATTATGTTTGATTTTTAAGCCAAAAATGTAAAAATTTTATGAATTTATATTTAAATCTTTGCTTACTATTTCCTTTTTAAGTTTCATTTCTCTGTAAGAAATAATTAATACACCTATAAAAATTATTAAAGCACCTAACCAAGTATATATATCTGGAACTTCATTGAAGATGAAATATCCTAAAATTGATGAAAATATTAAACCTAAAAAAGAATATGGTTGTGTCATTGTTACATCAACTAATTTATATGCGTGATTAATACATAAATGGAAAATTGTTCCTGTTAAGGCAGCCAAAACTAAAAATCCTAAAGTTTTTATTGATGGTGTTTGCCAGAAAAATATTGTTAGTATTGATGTAAATATAATCATAAAAATATATTGATAAGCAAGTATTGTAATTGCACTATCATCAGCAGACATTTTTTTTGTCATAACTATTACAATTGCCCAAAAGAAAGATGATCCTAAAGCCATTGAAACTCCTAAAGACATATCTATAAAACCTGGTCTAATTATAATCAGCATTCCAACAAAACCCAGTATTAGTGCAATTGTTCTATAGATATATATTCTTTCTCCTAAAAAAATTATGGCAAGAATTGTTACAATAAATGGAACAATAAATTGAATAGCTGTGAATTTTTCAATTGGTATAAGGGATATTGATCCAAAACCCAATAACATAGCTGGAAGGTTTAAAGTAGATCTAACAAAATGAAATTTTAAATTTTTGGTTTTGAATATAGAAAATTTTGATTTTATTATTATTGGAGAAATTATAATCAATCCAAAGACAAATCTAAAAAGTGCTGCAGTTATAACATTCACTTCTAGCTGAGCCAACTTTGTAGATGCAATCATAATATGTGCAAAAAAAACTGATATAATTATTAGAAAGATTGCATAGTTGTTTTTATTCATTTTATTTTTTATAAAACTACTAGATCAAGTTTTTGATTACCTAACCTTTCATTTCCATCATTAGTTACAAGGTATGTTTCACCCAAATTCATTGCTAATTCATTATCTGAGTCCATAAGTATCATATGCATAAAGAACACATTACCTGGTTGTATGATGTAAGGATTGCCCGTGTAAAGCATTGGCCAGTCCATCCAATTTGGAGAAAAGGTTGCGCCCAAAGAATATCCACAAGCATTCATTCTTGCTTTATTAAAACCTAAATTATCTAAAGTTTTTGCATGAATATCAAAAACTTCTCCAATTTTATTTCCAGGTTTTAATTTAATCTCACAGTTATTTAATGCCTCAATACATGCCTCATGCATTTTATGATGTTTGGTATCCGCTTTACCAATGGGGATAGTTCTAAACATAGCTGAATGATAATGTCTATAAGTTCCAGCCCATTCAATAGTTAGTTGATCCTTATTTTTTAAAATTTGTTTTTCTGATTGATATCTACATAAAAGAGCGTTTTTTCCTGAACCAATTATAAATTCATTTGCAGGATAATCGCCACCACCTTCAAATATAACTTTATTCATTTCAGCTAAAATTTTAGACTCACTAACACCTGCTCTTGTATATTTCCAAACAATATCAAGGGCATTATCTGCAAGATGAGCTGCTTTTCTTACACAATTTATTTCTTCTGAAGATTTAACTGATCTTAATTTTGTTATTAATTCAGATTTATCTTCATAAGAACAAAAGTTTTCTATTGATTTATTTAATTTAAGTGCATTTCTTCCGGTTAAACCGTAAGCATCATATTCAATTCCTACTTTTTTTCCTTTTAAACCCAACTCATTTAAAATAATTTTTAGATCTTTCGTTGGATTTGAACCATCTTTATCTATCCATATTCTAATATCTTCAATGATAGATGTATTTTGAGCCTGTCTTAAATCTGGAACTCTAGTTAATAAAATAAGATTCCCTTTTTGATCTAAAACTAAAGTTTGAAAGAATACATATCCAAAAGTATCATAACCCGTAAGCCAATACATTGACTCTTGCCTAAACAATAACAAAGCATCTATGCCTTCATTCTGCATTATTTTTATAACTTTTGACTTTCTTAATGAAAATTCTTCTTTAGAAAAATGCAATCCCATTATTTTAATACTGTCATTGGATCCAATCTAGTTTGAAACCAATTAATTCTAAAATCTAAATGTGGTCCTGTAGATCTTCCTGTTGAACCAACTGTCCCAATAACATCACCTTGATTTATTTGATCTCCAACTGAAACTAAAACATTCTCTAGATGTGAATAAATTGTTGAAATTCCATGACCATGATCCATTATTATTGTTCCTCCAGTATAATATAGATCATCTTCAGCCATTGTGACTACACCTGTTCCAGAAGATAAAATCATAGTTCCTTTATCTGCAGCTATATCTATACCGTAATGTGGCCATCTAGGTTTGCCGTTCAAAATTCTTTGACTTCCATAAACGCCAGTAATTATTCCTTCAACTGGCATTATAAATTTATTTTTAAAGAAAATTAAATCTGAATTAATTGCTCTTGCTTCACCAATGGCATTATTTTCTTTTTTTATCCTTTTATAAACCTCCTCAGGTGGCGTTACCTTATTTTCTGGAAGTCCATCAATTCTTTGTATTTTATATTTTCTTTTAAAAACTTTTTTTAGAATTTTTTTTTTTTTACCATTGATTATTTCGGTAATTAAAAAATCAAATTTTCTATCTCTATCAATTCCAAAAACAAAAAAACCATCTTTAGAAACTTTAATTTCTCTTTTATCTATAATAATTTTTGATCCAGGATCTGTTTTACCCAATATAAAATGTCCTTGTGTAAATTTACCATTAAATTCAATTGCAAAAGTATTTGTAGAAAATGAAATTGCTATAATCAGCAATATTTTTTTCATTATTTAGCTGTCCAACCACCATCTATAAGCAAAGATGTTCCCGTTATCATCGCAGCTGCGTCAGAAGCTAAAAAACACACAGCAGTGGCAACATCACTTTCTGTTGCTGCTTTCCCCATAGGTATATTTCCTAAAGCTAATTTTTTAAATTTTTTATTTTTAAAAAATTTTTTTACCATTGGTGTTTCAACAAAAGTAGGGGCTACAGCATTTACTCTAATATTCCTATTTGCAAGTTCTACACCCATTCCTTTCGTTAAACCTTCAATACCAAATTTGGTCATATTATAAACATTTCTGCCACTCATACCTACATGGCCAAGTTGAGAAGACATGTTGATAATAGATCCTCCCCTTTTTTTATTTTTTAACATTTTTTTTACAACTAACTGCGCAACATTAAATGCAGCTTTTAAATTTAAATCAACAATGTAATTCATATTTTTTTGTTGAATTTTTTCAAAAGGTTCAGGGATATTTGTTCCAGCATTATTGACCAATATATCAATAATCTTAAATTTTTTAATTTTAAAGGCAAGATCATCATAATCCATTATATCACATTTAACTTTTATTAGCTTTCCCTTAGTTTTTTTTATAATTTTTTTTAATTTATCAAGATCAGTTTCAGTTCTACTAATTGCTATTACAGTTGCTCCAGCTTCAGCCAAGGCAATTGAGCAAGCTTTTCCGAGACCTTTTCCAGCACCAGTAACCAATGCGTATTTATTTTTTAAATTTATTTTTTTTAAATACATTTTTATATAAATAGTTTTATATCAGTA
>CEUZ01137585.1_pt1 | contig 10434 bp, 15 predicted proteins | sample 361511 | NCBI WGS metagenome assembly CEUZ01 (sample SAMEA2622822, study PRJEB7988) | marine metagenome | biome: marine biome (ENVO:00000447); feature: surface water layer (ENVO:00002042); material: "saline water (ENVO:00002010), including plankton (ENVO:xxxxxxxx)" | depth 5 m | reverse complement strand
ACTGTTGTTAAATCAAGTTCATTCCCAAACATTAAAAAATATCCTGATGAAAATTCACATACAGATTGCAGTTTATCATATTGGTGCGCTGAAATTTTATGTGCTTCTGCTTGTGCATCTAATTTCATATAATTAACAACAGCTAGTAAAAAAGAAATAAATGCATTTAATGCAGATAAAGTATAAGCACCCCATTCAAATTTATCTGTACCAATAGACATAACAGTAGCAACGGATGATAAAAATATGGCAGGCAACATTAACCAATTAAGTTGCCGAACTCTAAAGTGTTTTGATTCCATATAAATTAATTTTTGACCTCGTACGAAACTAGCTAAAATATCCATAGCTGAAGAATAATATTCGCTAGTATCGTAATATAATGTATCGACTCTATCACGAACATAAGTATATGATACTTTATTATACTTTCCTGTTATACAACAATTTTCTTCTAATTCATCATCAGACATATTTAAAGGATCAAGAGCATCTAACTGCAATACTGCTCGGTCTGAATGATTAATTTGTAATTTTATTTTTTTTTTTATATTTTGTGATATACCTGAAAGATCCATTAATTCCAATGTTTTATCAATAATTTTCATATTCATTGAATTTTTGCTAATATCATTTAATGCTGTTCTCAATTGTGATTCTATATCATTATTTGTTGCTCCACTCATTTAAATTATACATTTATTTTTTTTCCATAGCATCTTTTATTTGTGTATGACAAGCTATTTGTCTTTTTAATGCTGTTTTAATTTTGCTTGGATGTGGATTATTAGGATCTTCAGTCATATTTCCCAACATTTGTTGCCATTCATTTAATAATTCCGGATCATCTTGATAATTAGGATTTAATTTTTCCCATTTTGTCAACATAGATGTTTGCTTCATTTTTATATTACTAATTGTTTTATCTATTTTTTCGTTGTTTGAATCTTTGGCCCATTTATCATCGTCTTTTACATAAAAATGTAAACGTTTTTTGTCACTACAATGTATTGGTCTTTCTGTTGGTTTCAAATCTTGTAATTGTTTTGCAAAAATATTTGTTACTCCTTGAATATAACCATTATTTTTCGAAAAGTTTAAATCCTCTAGAGAAACATTCAAATTATCAATAAAGTCTGTCAAATTCATTGCATTACTGCATTCTTTATTAAGAAAAACATTTATAGAAATTGTATTATTATTATTATTTCCGATATTAGGAATAATTTTTGAATTTGTATCTATAGATTCTTTCAAAAGTGCAATTGTTTCATTCTGTTGTTTTATTTGCTGCATAAGCAATTGCTTAAGGGAGCTTTCTTCTGTGGGTTTTGTCGGTTCAGTCACAAAATGGTAACTAGATGGTAATTTTACCCTATTTTCAACACTTTTGTTTTTTGAATTTATACATTTTTTTTTATGACGTGATAAACCACTTGCATACTTATATCTTTTATGGCAGTTTTGACAGACAAAATCAATTTTTTTGGGTTTTTTTGACGTTTTTGGGGAGAAATTATGTTTACGTGTCAATTTATGCCTATCGAAGTCTCTTTTATTAGACGATAAGAAGTCACATTTTTTACAGTAATATTTTTTGGGGTTTTTTGGGGTTTTTTTTGTTACCATTTTTATTTATATAATGATAACAAAAAAAAACCCTAAATCGTTTTTCAAAATACTAAAAAAAAAAGTCAGTCACAATTAATAAAAATAAATTTTCAAACCCACCTACAATTTTGTAGTACAATAGTTTTTTTCCGTTTTTTTTGAACAAACTTTTTTCAAAAAATCGATTTTGGACATTTTTAAAATGTCCATTTTAAGAATATAGACAAAAGTTTTGCCAAAAAAAGTGTTTGTTTATAGAACCGTTTTTATAGTTCTTAATTTTAAGTATTTAAAGCCACGGACAATGAATATTAATATATGACAGAAAATGAGAAATTGGTTATAAATTTTTTGAACAAATGTTCTATAAAATTCGATAATTTCAATCAGTTAGATGGAATGTCAATACCCAGAGACGTATTGTTAAACAGAACTATTTACGACCAAGTAAAAGATGATATAAAAACAATGAAAGTATTATATAGTTCAGGGTCTTTAACTTGTTTACAAAAAAATGCAGGAACAAACCAAAAATGGCCTTTATTGAATCTAGTAAGACAAATATTAAGAAGTAATAACTATATAATGATACCACATAGAACTGCTAACGGTTATACAAAAGAAGGGAAAAAAAAGTATTTACGACATTTTTTAATTAAAAAATATAAAGTTAAGCAAATAGAAATAAATGAGGAAGAAAATACATTAACTGACCATCATCTATAATTTGCGTATATGTGCATTATAATATAATAATTACAATTATTATAATGGAACGTAGTCAGGTAATTTCTGTTGCGGTTGGTGTTGGAGCTTTGGGAACAGCATTGGCATATTTAGCATATTCACATATTAACAAAAATGAAAATAATGAACTTATAGATAATTTAGTCGAAAAAAATGTAAGCGAGAATAGTCGAAAAGAAAATATTAAATTAGAAACAAAAAAAGATATTTCTTGTTGGGGGCAGTTTTGGAAAAATGAATATAATAATCAAAATAATAATGCTGAAGGTGGTGAAGCTGAAGGTGGTGAAGATGAATATTGCGGTAATAAAAATAATAAAAATAATAATAAAAATGATTAAAATTATTAAATTTTAAGTTATTATAATTATATTTTTTTAGTATTTAATTATAATATATGTCAGAAGTAACATTATTTAAATTTTATAAAAAATCACGTATACCAAACTTAAACAAATCACCATTAACATATGTTTTAAAGGATTTGAGTCTAACAAAAGGAGTAAATAAAGTATGGGTAGAATTTGGTACTACAAACGCTAGTAATATTAACGAAGTTGCTGCAGAAACAGGTAGTAATGTTTTTAGTATAAATAATTTTGGCGGAATGTACTCCAGATCAGCCAAACTTCTTAAAACTAAAGAACGAAGAAAAATTAAAGAGAGGGATATAATACCATCTGCAAGTTCTAATGTCGAATATCTAAAAGGCACGTATATGGAAATTTTGCCCGACTTTTTGAAAAATACTGTTGGAAAAACAGGTAAAATAACACTGTTATTATTTGCACCAGGAATATATTCAACAACAAAATATATATTAGATGTGACAAAAAACTATATGGATCCAAATGGATGCTATATAATATTTGAAAAATTGCTTAATTTTCCTCACGGCGATGTTTACACACAAACTAAAGATTATAGGCAAAAAAGATCATTGACTTGCGAATTAGGAAAAAAATATTTAAATCCACGAAGTGAAGCACAAGCATTATATGATTTCATTAATCAAAATACAGGATTAAGCGTACCAACTTCAAAGAGAAAAAGAATTACATGGATTGGAATTAACGGTGGTCTTGGAACTTCACACTATGATGGACGAAGTCAAATGTGTGCACTTAAAATTTCAAATTAATAAACATTTAAAAAAAAAAGTATTATCTTATTATGGAATATAATATAATACAATCCAGCAGACACAACTCTTTTTGTGGAATAATTGATTCTTATTATTCATTTTTAATATTTAATATCATTCACAAATGTTTGGGTAAATTTATGGAGAGAAAAATGGCTAATAATTTTACTGCATTATTTCATGCGTATAGTACTGCAATATTTTGTTTTTCGTATTTATTATCGAAAGATCCTACATTATGGTATTTTGTAAAAAAATTTTCAACTGGTTATTTTCTATATGATTTACGACAACTAATTAAGTATGAAAAATTATCATTAAAGAATTGCGCATACCTATATCATCATATGGCAAGTATATATTTTATTCATCAAAACAGACATTTGTATAATGTAGCTGATGTTTTTTTTTGGAGCGAATTATCAAACATACCGTCTTATTTTGTATATTTCTATTTGAAACAAAAAAATATAAACGGAGAGAAATTAAAATGGTTAAAAAAAATACAATTGTATGTCTTTTCTTTCATAAGATTACCTATTATCACATATATTTTAATCAAAAATTATCGTAAAAATATTAATTTAACCCCAGTTTATCCTGTCATCCCTAATTATTTAATGGGGTTGATTTGGACAAATCAACTTCGCAAACAATTAAAATAATGTGTGTAAGTCAAATATTATTTGAAATTATCTGAATTAAGTCGACGCCTGTTGCAGTCTCAAAGGTGTGTTATGGTGAAAAGTAGCGTGTTTTTTTGGGGTTTTTCCATCTTATATTTAAGGCTTTTGCAACATCGGGTGAAATGTCATCCCAACCGCAATCGCAACTAACCTCTTCTTGCGTTGGTGGTACAATATTTGGGGTGAATGTACTATTACATATTTTCATATATTCTTTCATTCTTTTGCATTTTGGAAGTTTTTTTTCAAGCCATAAACCTTTCATTGCAGCAAAATGGGCAACTGTAAATCCTTCATATGTAGTTGGGTTATTTATTATTATTTCTTGTAATTTAAGTTCGTGTAAATTTGCCTTAATAGCATTATAAACTATGAAAGGTTGATCCCAACATGCATTGCTTAACGAAAAATGTTCGTGTTCCCATGATTTACTATTAACAAGAATATCAATACTTAAATTAATATTATCAAATAATTTTTTCATTTTATCACAATTATTGAATAATAATACAGCAGTAGTAAAACCATCATTTTCGGGATTATATTCTTTATTAAATTCATATAACCATCTTCCCCAATATTGGTGAAATGTATTTCCTTCACGAGCTACATATAACTTTTCATGTGGTTCATATTTTAAAATGTTTGATAAATTATTTGTTATAAGAATATCACAATCCAACCAAATTATTTTTTTGTATTTATGTAATACAGGATATTTAAAAATTTGCAATCTAGCACAACACGATTCAAAAACATTTGTTATATTTTTTAAAATTAAAATATCTCCACGCAATTTATATTTTTCATATAATTTTTTAACTTTAGGTTTTAAAGTATCATCTGTCATAACTAATATTCTTGTCTTTTTAAAATCGATTTGACCGTATTTTATTATTGATTCAAATAATAAATCCAACATATGAACATATTTTTCATTAAAAAAACAACCCGTATAGATTAAGTTTTTTTTTGTCATTGGTAAAAATTTATATTTTTTTATATTTAAGTTTAAACACATGTAAATAAACAAGCAAAACAACCAATTAATCCTATAATTCCTGTACGCTTGACGCATGCATTTTGACGCCTAATTCTCGTATTATATTGATCACTTGTTTCCGATCGGGTTGAATTAGGCGTCGAAACATTATTATTATAAGCATAAGACGAACTAAGCACACCACCCCCAGCAGCGGCGCGTACAGCGGCAGGATAATCTCTCATGAATCTTTGAAATTGTGGTGTAACGGGATCACCACCCAGAAACTCACTAAAATCGGAGCCATCTGAATCACTAGATATTACTGGAACAATACGTAAAGTTTTTCGACCATACATTTATAAGACTTAGGTGTTTTATATTTAAATTTATGTTAAACAATATTTTTTTTTCAATTTTCCCATATTGTATCCTCACTTGCAATACTATCATTATCATTTATCATTTTATTTGTTTTGGGTCCTCGAGCAAATGTTGTTGGCGGCGACGAAGGTGTTAATGGTCCATGGAGTGTGTTTTTAGGTAATATTTTTTTCTTTTTTTTACTTTTGAAACGCATCCACTTTGGCGTTGGACGACGACGGTGCTTATTGACGTAACGTGCTGCTTCTATTCTGGCTATTTTATGCTTCCATGGTTTACCTACAAAACTTTGCTCGTCAATCAATCGCCGTCGCTGTTTGTGTTTTTTTCCACTGCCAGAATATATTTTTCTATATTTGCGTCGTGTTCTTATGTATTTTCGACGCGTTGTTCGATTGTTTTTTCTGCGTGTTTTTCTTCTTCTTTTTCTTCTTCGCTTTTTTGGCATATTATATATATATATCTAAATAATAAAATAAATTAGTTATTTTATTATTATTATGTATATGTTACGTTTATTATTAGGTTTTGTAGGCGGTGTTTATGTTGGAACATATTATAATTGCAAACCAATCGTAGAAAAAGTTTCTGAGTATTTAAAAAATAATCTCCCTGAATCAAAAAATCAAGAAAGATCGCAGCAAAATAAAGGCGAAACACAAAATCAAAAAAAACAAAGTTTATTAGAAAAAATTAATAAATTATTCAATGATAATTAATTATGGAGAAAACTTTATTTTTTAAATAAAGAAGGTATATCGTATACGCCGTCGATACATGTGTATTTAGCAATAATTTTCGGATTTGATCTATTTTCTATAACATCGCATGGATCATAAACATTATTATCTTCATCAATATAATATACTATACCTTTAATATCTTCAATCCATACAGATTTTTTAAGTGGAGGTGTTGCTTTTTTTATATCTGTAATGACACCATGCGGTGTGCCTTTGATATGTGTTCCACAAAAATCTGATGATTTTTTTTTTCTGCGCGTACATTGTTCATGATTAGCACGATATGCACAACATCTATTATACAAAGGTACAACATTTTTAACTCTTTTGCGCTTTTGAAAATCAATTTTTGTTAATTTTAATGGTTGATAATCGTAAATATATTGTAGTAAATCCTTCATTTCTTCATCATTTTCACACAAGGATTTGTTGATAATATGATTTTTAATATCATCTTTAAATTTTTGAAGAAATTCTCGCAATTTATTGTTTATACGTTTTTCCACCATTTTTAACTAATATTAAATACAAAATATTTAAATCAATTTTATATATTTAAATATTAAAATTTAATACATTTAAAATGGAATTCCCCAAAATAATACACATGACATGTAAAAATAAAATAAATATTGAGGACAACTATTGGAAGCAGTGTCATGAAAAAACAAAAAAAATAAATAAGAAATATATTGTAAAATTATATGATGATAATGATATTTATGATTTAATAAAAAAACATTATCCTGATGATATTGAAATAGTTAAAAAAATCGAAAAAGGTGCTATATTGGCCGACGTGTTTCGTTATCTAATTCTGTATTTAGAAGGGGGTGTATATTCAGATATGGATTGTATGCCCTTAAAACCGGTAGATGATTTATTAAATGATAAAATAATACATAAAAATATAACTACAATTGTTTGTAAAGAATGGTGGCAACATCAAGACGTATTTAAAAATAAATATAATAATAACAGACTTTGTCAATGGTTTATGATTACAAAACCAAAACAAACGATTTTTTTAGATAGTTATAAAAAGTGTATACAGAATATTAATAATGATTATTTGAAAATTAAAAAATTACGTGAAAAAAGAATGACATCTAATAATTATTATTGGAAATATATAGGTAGTGTTATGAAATACACAGGACCAATAATGTTCACAAAAATTATTAATAAAACATTACCTAATGAGAATTTATGTATATTACCAAGTGATTATTTTTGTCCAGGTAGTGGACCAAATGGCAATGTATATGTTACAAAAAATTCATATGTTAAACATTTTTTTTCTGCATCATGGACAAGATAATATATTGTTAATTCAAATTTTACATAGATGGTAAAAATGTTGCTACTTGTTTAGGTAATATTAATGAGAATAATAAAAGTGCATTAATCCATAATTGGAGGGGAAATATTTTATCAATAGGCAAAGATGGAAATAAAAATGCAGTTAATGAAAAAAATCCGTTAACAAAAATAAATATTAATAAAGCTACAATTAATCGCATAATATATAATATTTATATTATTTTATCTGATAATCATCATATGCAGGATCCCAATTAGCTTTTAAAGAATTTTTATCAATAATATGATTAGATAAAGATGTGAATTGTGCAAAATCTTTAACTACATAATATGTATTATAATTGAAATATCCCGATAAATTTTTAAATTTAATTCTTCCAATAATTAAACTATCATATTTTTTAGTCCATTTACCTTTGGTTTTTCCTATTTTACTTTCATCTATAAACGTATGTTTGTCTAAATTTTTGATCGAATGATAATTTTTTTCATCCATTTTCGCATCAGGATTCTCTTGAAAACCGGTTTTTCTGTATAAAATATGTCTGTTTTTTCCTAAAAATAATGCGAATCTAACAATACCTCCCCGAATATATTTGCCATTACTATCTGCAATTGATTTTCCAAAAATTCTCCTTTTTTGAAATGACGATGTCCATGCACCATTTCTAATAGCAGCTGTATAATTATTAAAATAATAATAAGGCCCATAAGGTCTCATAATACTAGATCTTATACCAAATGTAGATATATATTGCAAAATTTCATATGAATCGCCAAAATATGCTACTGAAGGAATCTCTATGCATTTTTTTTCTTTATCTTTTAAATAAATTAATTTAGGATTGGTATAAAATAACTTACTCACAGAATCATGTATTGGAAAATTAAGTATTTTTTTAAAATTGCAAATTTCATCAATAAGGGTCCACCACATATCAGTATCTGTTTTTAAAGAATCTACATCGTATAAATCGAAATCAATATTATAAAATAAGTAAATACCATTTTTATTTCGTATGTATCCAATACAAGTAAATAAAGTCCCAAAAATCTCTTTAACCATTTCTTTGCCCATTTCAAGAATTTTTTTTTTATGATATTTTCTGAATGGAAATATGCATAAGTTTGAAACATGTTTTGATTGCTGTGGATATTTGTACAAAAGATACTCCAAAAATGGGTATTTAATAATTTTTTCTGGTGTACTTTTTACAATACGGAAACAACAAGCAAATACATGTTCGTCTTTATTAGGCAAAATTTGATGAAAATCAGTATTTAAATGTCTATGAATATCATAAGTAAAGTAGTTATCTGATTTATAATGTTCAACAGCAGACATGTTTATTATATATAAAATATAGTTTATTTTTTAATCTTTCTCCTAATATTTTCTTTTTCTTTAATTTGTCTAGTTTCCATAATATATTTACTTAATTCAGCAACAATTCTGGGATCATTTGAAAAATAATTACTTAATGATGATAATAGGTGTTTTTTACTTAATGGAGCTTTGATTTTATGTTTTGTATAAATAAGTTGACCATCAGGTATATTAACTTGTTCAATATCGTGATTTTTCATAATTCCAACTAATTCTTCTGTAAGATCTTTTTTTAATTTTCTTCGATTTCTAATTTCTTTTTGTAAAGCCCGTATTTCATTGTCAATATTAAGCCAAGTTTTTACATTTTCAAGCAACGCTTCATTTGGTTGTGTCATTATATTAAATATTACATATTAATTACTTTTAAGTAAATTAAAAATAATTAATGAAAAAATTATTGTAAACAAATGGTTAACTGTGTTTGTTTTTTTTTGAAGTCTTTTTGTATAGATGGTATCCAGAATTCTTTCTTTCCCTTTAAACATCCATATTTAGATATTACATGTATTAAATCAGTAAAGAAATTATTTTTATATCCTAATGAAACACGATAAGTATTTATTTCATTCCACAACGCATAACATTCTATTATTTTTTCTCTTAATTGTGTCAAGGTATCATCTGGTTTATAATATATAGTATCAAATTTGCCCCCAAATTTAGACCATTCTTTCATTTGATTTAAATGTTCGTTCATTTGATCATGTGGGCGGAAAAATGTATTAATAGTACTTATAATTAAAGCTGAGATAGATAAATTGAGAGTTGCTGTTTGTGAAATAAGATCTTTAGTCGCGGCTTGTCCGGTTGTTAATGCAGTTATAAGAGTTATCGCCAAATTAAATGGTGTTGAAAGGTTGGCCCAAAAAGCTGCTGATACATAACGTTTCCACCAATAAAATCCTATATCCTTGTTTAACTTTTCACAAATTTCTTGATATTGATCTAACATTTCTTTGTATTGTTCCAGCGGCGTTTGCTTTGGATTAAGCATTACTAGTATATTATTTGATAAATTTTCTTCTACACTATCCATTGAAGTTATATTTTTGGACGCATCATTTATTTCTAAAACTATATTTGTGTTATCTTCTGACATTATTATAATTTTAATAGAGAAAAAACTATTAAATTTTATATTAAGAAGAATAAACTGAATAAATTGTCATGACACTATTATCGAAAGAATTTTTGACGAACTCTTTTTTAAATCGTGGTTTCTTCGTAGCTGTAGTTATACATTCAAACAATTTCTTCCTTTCAGGTAAATTTAATAACATTATCTTTTTTTTTCTGCGCCAATAATCTTGAAGCATGAAATTTTTAATATGAATCCACACATATGGTGGTATATGCATATATGTAAAAGAATTATTTAAAAAAGATAAATGTGGCGCAATATACATTTTTAAACCATTCAAGAT
>CEUZ01070023.1_pt1 | contig 10436 bp, 9 predicted proteins | sample 361511 | NCBI WGS metagenome assembly CEUZ01 (sample SAMEA2622822, study PRJEB7988) | marine metagenome | biome: marine biome (ENVO:00000447); feature: surface water layer (ENVO:00002042); material: "saline water (ENVO:00002010), including plankton (ENVO:xxxxxxxx)" | depth 5 m | reverse complement strand
GGGCGCGAGTGCCACTTTTACGGTTCGAAAAATTTCTTATGGAGTTGGAGTTGAAAGGATCTTTCCTGTGGAGTCCCCTTCAGTTCAAAAGGTAGAGATCAAAAGTAGAGGCCACGTAAGGCGTTCCCGTCTGTACTATCTTCGTGACTTGCGGGGAAAGAAAGCGCGATTGCGAAGCAAACTCCGAGATTTATCTGCTTTAGTTCCTCCTGAACCAGAAGATCTTGAAGAGCAGATTGCCGAGACAGTCGGAGAAGTTTCTCCAGAACCGGAAGGAAGTGAGGACCAAATAGTTGAGACGGGAGAAGAAGTTTCTGCCGATTTGAACGGAGATGAAAAGGCTCCCGTTAAAGAGTGAACGAAGGTCTGCCAATCAAAGCCCCTCAAAACCCTGCTAGATTCGTGATTCCTGCTTCTTGCTAAAGGAATAAGAGAAACGTGTTTAACTGGTTTTTCATTACATGGCTTTCTTAGAACGGGTTTTATTAGACTATTTACGTGGAGGGCGCTTTAGTGGGAAAGCTCCTCATTGTAGCGACACCAATCGGTAATCTTGAAGACATCACGTTGCGGGCTCTACGTGTTCTCAAAGAGGCGAGCATAGTATTAGTCGAAGATACTAGACGGACTCAAAAATTGTTGGCTCGTCACCATATCAAAAGAAACTTGGTTTCTTTCCATAAACATAACGAGGCGAGTAGGGAGGAACGCGTCATGCTAGCTTTGGAAGCAGGAAAAGACGTGGCATTGGTTAGTGATGCCGGTGTCCCTCTCGTCTCAGATCCCGGGGAACGCCTTGTAGAGAACGTAAGCAGGGCTGGTTTTTCGGTAGAAGTTATACCGGGCCCCTCGGCCGTGTTAACTGCTCTCGTTGGATCTGGACTCCCTGTCGTTCCTTTTACATTTGTGGGTTTTTTCCCCAGAAAAAAGGGGGAACGTACCAAATTGCTTTCTTCTCTTGTAGGAAGAAATGAAACTTTGATTTTTTTTGAATCGCCAAAGCGAGCTTTGAGCACGCTCGAAGAAATGAGTGATATTTTCGGGAAAAGTAGGAGGTGCGTTGCCGCTCGAGAGCTAACAAAAGTTCATGAAGAATTTATTCGAGGAACCCTTGGATCACTTCTTGAACAGTTCGCTAAAAGTCACCCTAAAGGGGAGTTGACCTTAGTAGTTGAGGGTAACAGTCAAGAAGCTCACCAATCCGTAATGTATCTAGATGCTGCGATTCACGAAGCATTGACCAAGGGGATTTCGGCGAAGGATGCCTCAAGAGACATCTCAGTAGCTTTGGGTATTCCCAAAGGGATCGTCTATAAGGAATTTCTCATCAAGAGTCGATCCGAGCTGGAATAGCTAGCCTTTAGAATCGATGCATTCTAAGTTACAGAAAAGAAACGACAGAAAATCAAATTAGCGCGCTACGATGCGGAGCGTAAAACAAAGCGGCTAAGAGACCGTTAAGGAGGAATCGATGGCGAAAGTCGAAAACTTAGGCAAGCTGGGAGTGTGGAGCTGGTTTGATCATCTAGCAATGGCAGAGGCTGCTGAGCTCGTAGAGCGTATAGAAAGTTGGGGCTACACGACACTTTGGATTCCAGAAGCAGTTGGTAAGGAGCCTTTTTCACAAATAGGTTATTTTGCGGCTCGAACGAGTACCCTCAAGTTTGCAACGGGCATTGCAAATATCTACGCAAGAGATCCGATGAATATGAAATCAATTCAGAAGACTCTCGCAGATGCCGCGCCTGGAAGATTTGCACTTGGTCTCGGCGTTTCTCACGGACATTTAGTTGAGGGCCAGAGAGGACACGAGTACAGCAACAAGCCCGTTAGCATGATGCGAGATTACCTTGAAAGGATGAACAAGGCTCTCTACGTTGGGAACCAACCGGAGCAAGAAGCTCCCATAATTTTAGCAGCGCTCCGAAAGAACATGTTGAAGCTGTCAGTTTCGCATGCGCAGGGCTCACATCCTTACCTTGTCCCGCCGGAGCATACTGCAAAAGCTCGTGAGATTATGGGTGATGGAGCTTTGCTTTGCCCTGAACAGATGGTCTTGCGTGAAACAGATCCAACCAAGGCAAGAGATTTAAGCAGGGCAAATCTGAAGATTTATCTGGGCCTTCCAAACTATTGCAATAATCTCTTGGACCTAGGGTTTTCCCAGGATGACTTTAAAGATGGTGGGAGCAACAAACTTGTGGACGCCATAGTAGCTTGGGGAGATGAGCAAGTTATTCGTGACCGGATACAGCAACACTGGGATGCTGGCGCGGATCACGTTTGTGTTCAGGCATTTAGACCAGACGGAAAGCCGGGGCCCGATGAGGAACTTCTGAAAGTTTTAACGGGATAGGTCTTTAAAGGTCCCCGCTGTCCATAGAGATGAAGGGGTTTCAGAGGCTTTCACTATGAATATCTGCGTGATTGGAAGTGGGTATGTTGGCCTTGTTACGGGCGCCTGTTTTTCTGAATTTGGCGTTAACGTTGCTTGTGTAGATAACAATCCAGATAAGATTGGGGCTCTGCAAAACGGAGAAGTGCCGATCTATGAGCCTGGCCTCGAAGATATGATCGAGAGGAATGTTTCTCAGGGACGACTTTCATTTACAAGTAATACAGGGCAGGCGGTACGAGATGCTCTCGTGGTCTTTATTGCTGTGGGAACTCCTTCAATGGAAGATGGTTCTACCGACTTGTCCTTCGTTAAGGCCGTTGCTCGAGAAATCGGAACACTTATGGAGGACTACAAGGTAGTGGTGACGAAAAGTACCGTTCCTGTAGGAACTTCTGAGAAGGTTGCTGCCTGGATTAAAGAAGGTCAGGAGATAAGTGGACACACTTCAGAATTTGCGGTCGCATCGAATCCAGAATTTCTCCGTGAAGGTGCTGCAATCTCAGATTTCATGAGGCCCGACAGGGTAGTGATCGGAGCGGAAGATGAAGTGAGTATGGATATTCTTAAAGAGCTTTATCGACCTCTCTTTTTAAATGAAACTCCTTTTGTTCTCACTAATATTGTTACTTCCGAGTTAATTAAGTATGCCGCTAATGCTTTTCTTGCAACGAAGATTTCATTTATCAATGAGATAGCGAATCTCTGTGAAGTGATTGGTGGTGATGTGCAGGCAGTAGCCCGGGGTATCGGTTTGGACGGTCGCATCGGGAAGAAATTTCTTCACGCTGGTCCTGGTTTTGGGGGCTCATGCTTTCCTAAAGATACCCGTTCGGTAGCACATTTTTCTTCTGAATTTGGAAGTAACCTCGAAATCGTGGAAGCGACAATCAGAGTCAACGACCAGCAGAGAATAAGAATGGTCAAAAAAATAGAAGCGGCTCTCGGTGGTAATCTTTCAAATAAGACTGTCTGCGTTCTTGGACTTTCTTTCAAACCCGAAACCGATGATGTAAGAGATGCGCCATCGATCTATATTATTACCGAATTAATTTCAAAAGGATTACAAGTAAGAACGTTTGATCCGGTTGCAATGGAGGGGGCGAAACCGCTTTTGCCTTCGAGTGTCGTCTTTGGAAAAGATGCTTACGAGGCAGCGGAGGGAAGTGATGCGCTCGTTATCATAACAGAATGGAATCAGTTTCGTGCCTTGAACCTATCTAGGTTAAAGAACATCATGAAACATGCTGTAATGATAGACCTGCGAAATATTTACGACCCTGATGTGGCTGCACGGTCTAACTTTTCTTATCACAGTGTGGGAAGATAATTTTTGCCTTAAGGTGAAGCAGGTCATTTATTATCTATGTTGAAAATAAAGCCCGACAATTCCGAGGCTAAACATAATGTCTAGTGGAACAAAACGCGTTGCGGTAATAGGTGCCGGCTTGGCAGGTTGTGAGGCTGCTTGGCAAATTGCGAAAAGAAAAATTTTTGTTGACCTTTTTGAAATGCGACCAGTCGTAAAATCGCCTGCACATTTTTCAAACGACTTTGGAGAGCTGGTTTGCAGTAATTCTCTTAGATCAGATCAATTAATAAATGCGGTGGGTCTTCTTAAACAAGAAATGAGATTATTGGATTCCGTAGTGATCAAAACTGCAGATGCCAACGCTGTGCCCGCAGGTCGAGCCCTTGCTGTTGATCGAACTGGGTTTTCGGCCACTCTGACCGAGAGAATTGAGGCGCATCCACAAATCAACGTTCGGAGAGAAAAAGTAGATAACCTGAGGCAACTTCGAGAGAGATATGATGCTTTGGTTGTAGCAACCGGTCCATTGACGGAAAAAATTTTAGCTGACGACTTAAAAAAGATACTGGGTGAGGAGTATCTCTACTTTTACGATGCGATATCCCCGATTGTATATGCAGACTCTTTAGATCATGACGTTGTTTTCCGAGGGTCGAGGTATGATGAAGGCGAAGGTGATTATTTAAACGTGCCTTTGGACAAGAAATCTTACGATATGCTTACTTCTGCGTTGATTGAATCGGATACTGTGCCCCTACATCCTTTTGAAAAGAGTCTCTATTTTGAAGGTTGTGTCCCCGTCGAAGAACTTGCGCGTCGCGGGCCAGAGACGCTGGCTCATGGCCCGCTTAAACCTGTGGGATTGCTCGACCCTCGTTTTGATAGTCAGCCTCACGCAGTAATCCAATTGAGACAAGAAGATAAGGCAGGAGTTCTTTATAATTTAGTCGGGTTTCAAACCAAGTTACGAATTGGGGATCAGAGAAGAATATTGCACGGTCTACCAGGCATGTCTGAGGCAGTGTTCGCGCGGTTCGGATCCATCCATCGAAATACATTCGTCAATTCTCCGCGAAGCTTGAGTGAATCGCTGTCCCTTTTATCTCTTGATAAAATATATCTTGCGGGTCAGATCACGGGCGTAGAGGGTTACGCGGAATCTGCTGCGATTGGACTTTTAGCGGGTATATTTTGCAGTTTTGAATTGTTTGGTTTAGACCGCCCTGACCCTCCGAGTACGAGTGCTCATTTTGCCTTATTGAGACATTTAAGAGAATCATCGGCGAAGCGGTTTCAGCCTATGAATATTACATTTGGTTTGTTTCCACCGATTGATATGCCCCGTCTATCGGAGCCTAAGAGAATAGCTAGACGACAAAAACATACTCTTCTCGCGGAACGTGCAATCCAATCAATTCCTTTCTATGCTCGATCAGTAGAGTCTTTATGACGGAGGAAAGCTTCGACCAAAGCTTGGTTCGTTTTGAGCGTCATTTGCACGCCGAGAAGGGCTCGTCGCTCCATACTATGCGAGCTTATTTGTCTGACATTAAGGCATTCGCAACCTTTCTTGATGATGAGGATCCAAAGCATGCGAGTTCTGCAGATGTAAGGAAATTCCTTGCGTCACTGCATGGGAGAAGCAAGGCTCCTACTGTTGCAAGGAAGCTTTCTTCTTTGCGCTCTTATTTTGGGTTTTTGGTTCTTGAAGGTGAAAGGACGGCAGATCCTACGCTCGGGATACCTATGCCACGGACGCCCCGACGTTTACCGCAACCTCTAGGGGTTGATGATTGTCATTTGCTCATGGAATTCGTGTCTTCGAAAAGTGTGGAAGGAAAGAAGTCCGATAGAGCGAGGAGTCGAGATAGAGCAATCTTGGAGCTTCTGTACGGTGGCGGGCTACGCGTTGCAGAGGCTTGTTCATTGGATGTCCGAGATATAGAATTGGTGAGAGGGGAAGTCAGAGTTTGGGGTAAAGGTGGAAAAGAGAGGATCGTGCCTTTGCCCGAGGCAGTTCGCAATGCCTTATCTGATTATCTAGAGGAGAGAAAAGTTCCGGGTATTCTCCAAGAGCCCTTGTTTGTTGCGATGCGAGCACGCCGGGGAGAGAAACCGCGGAGGTTAGATCCAAGAGATGTGCGGCGGATTATTTCACGCCGCGCGCGAGAGGCGGGAATTGCTGAAGGTGTGCATCCGCATCGCCTAAGGCACAGCTACGCTACACATCTTTTAGATATGGGGGCTGATCTGCGAGAAATTCAGGAACTTTTGGGCCACGCTAGCCTATCAACAACTCAGAAATACACCGCTGTCTCTACCGATCGTCTCGTGGAGGCCTACGATCGCGCTCATCCTCGTGCACGACGAGAAAATCTGTTGTCGAAAAAGGACTGAAATTTTTGAAGAGCTTGCCCTGCTATTACCGTTGGGAACTCTTTTGGAGGATTTATGAAGAATTGGTACCGAGCGACAACAGTCGTCGCCGCATGTAGGGATGGTAATATTTCCATGGCGTCAGATGGTCAGGTAACTGTTGGTGACGTGGTTATGAAAGGAAAGGCTCAAAAGGTTCGTCTGACGCAGAACGGAAAAGCGATTCTAGGGTTTGCAGGAGGAGCTGCTGATGCGCTTGCCTTGTCAGAGCGTTTTGAGGCGAAGCTGGATGAATTTCCGGGGAATATTCGGAGAGCCGCCGTTGAGTTAGCGCGTGACTGGCGTACCGATCGAATTTTAAGGAGGTTAGAGGCCATGCTCTTAGTGGGCGATCCTAGTTGCATCCTCACGGTTTCTGGAAACGGTGATGTTATCGAACCCGACGATGGAATTGCAGCAATCGGTTCGGGAGGATCGTACGCACTCGCTGCTGCGCGAGCCTTACTCCGACATAGTGACTTGTCGGCTGAAAATTTAGTTAGGGAATCACTTCAGATAGCAGGAGAAATCTGTATTTACACGAACCAAGAGATTAGTTCGGTTAGGCTTCCCAGTGACGAGTAGATTGCTCGACAGCATGGCTAATGCTTTCACTCCTCGAGAAGTAGTATCGGAATTAGATCGCTTCATTGTGGGTCAATCGGATGCAAAACGAGCGGTAGCTATCGCTCTTCGAAACCGTTGGCGTAGAACGCGAGTAGAGCCTGAACTGCGTGATGAGATCGCACCTAAGAACATTATTATGATTGGGCCCACGGGTGTTGGGAAAACCGAAATCGCACGGCGCTTGGCAAAGCTTTCTCAGGCACCCTTTATCAAGGTTGAAGCAACCAAATTTACTGAAGTAGGATATGTCGGTCGTGATGTAGAGGCGATAATTAGAGACCTTACCGATCTGTCGGTTAATCTGGTAACCGAAGAGGAACAGCGAACGATGATGTCGAAAGCTGAAGAACGGGCTGAAGAGCGTGTCTTAGATGCGCTTCTCCCGGAGACTGTCTCTAATGAGAAGGAAATTTCCAAAAGTGAAGAAAACACTATTGGAGAAACGCGAGAAAAATTACGGAAAATGTTGCGTCTAGGTGAGCTAGAGGGGCGGATGGTGGACGTTGATGTTGAAGATTCCTCGGGAACCCCCCAAATGTCAATATTTACACCCCAAGGCGTTGAGGAGATGGGGGTGCAATTTAAGGATCTTCTTTCGGGGCTGGTACCTCAACGTACTCGACAGCGTCGCTTAACAGTTGAGGAAGCTTTGGAAGTCTTCAAGGTTGAAGAGGCTGCACGCCTAGTAGATAAGGATCGAGTGAGGGAACGCGCTGTAAGCCGCGTAGAGCAGGCAGGCATTGTTTTTATAGACGAGATAGACAAAGTAACGACGGGTAGTGGTGGAAAGAGTGGTGCCGACGTATCTCGTGAGGGTGTCCAACGTGACCTTCTGCCGATAGTAGAAGGATCAACCGTGCAAACTAAACATGGGCCGGTTAGGACGGATCACATTTTGTTTGTAGCTTCTGGAGCATTCCATGTTGCAAAGCCGTCGGACCTAATTCCAGAATTGCAAGGGAGGTTCCCTATACGTGTCGAGCTTTCGACATTGACGAAAGAAGATTTTATTAGAATTTTGACAGAGCCAGCGAATAGTTTGGTTCGTCAGTATTCTGCTCTTCTTGCTACGGAAGGCGTCGATCTATGCTTTGAAGACAGTGGTGTCGAAGCGATTGCTGAGATCGCGGCACAAGTAAACGAGAAGACCGACAATATCGGCGCGCGACGGCTGCACACGGTGCTAGAAAAGCTCCTGGATGATTGGAGTTTTGATGCTCCCGACAAGCCAGGAGCCCAATTAAGGGTAGATGGAGATTTTGTTCTGGAAAGGCTGGCAAAGTTAGTTCGCGACGAGGATTTGTCCCGCTACATTCTCTAGCTTTCAAAGGAAAGATTGGGAGCGATCTTATGGTCGATGAAATCATGGATAGATCTGAGGTGTTGGTCGAGGCGTTGCCTTATATTCGCCAGTTCTCGAATAAGATTGTGGTCATTAAATACGGCGGTAACGCTATGGAAGCCCACGATTTAAGGGAATCTTTTGCCATCGATATCGTCCTCCTAAAATACATGGGAATGCGTCCTGTAGTCGTGCACGGAGGCGGTCCGCAGATAGGCGAGATATTGAAGACCTTGGGTAAAGAATCGGAGTTTGTTGAAGGTCTTAGAGTTACGGACGATCAGACTATGGAAGTCGTAGAGATGATCCTTGGAGGTAAAGTCAATGGTGAGATTGTCGGTTTGATAAACAAAGCGGGTGGCCAAGGCGTCGGCTTGACTGGTTCAGATGGAGGTATGTTTAAGGTTGAGCGCAAGGTTTTAGGAGGACGCGATATTGGTAGGGTTGGAAATGTTCGCCAGGTCAATTCTGGACCTGTGCTTGCGGTCGCCGACTCAGGTTATATACCGGTTGTCGCCCCTATTGGCGTCGATGGAGATGGTATTACTCATAATATTAATGCAGACGAGGCAGCAGGCGCCTTAGCATGTTCATTGGGAGCGGAGAAGTTAGTTTTACTTACTGATGTAGAAGGGGTGTTGGATTCGGGAGGCAATCGAATCTCTCGACTTTCTGTAGCGGAAGCCCTGGCGCTTATCGATGACGGGACGGCAGATGGAGGAATGATTCCAAAAATAAGTTGTTGTGTGGATGCCTTGGGCGGAGGTGTAAAAGGTGCTCATATAATTGATGGGCGGCTTCCGCATGCTATTTTACTCGAAATGCTAACAGACAGCGGCGTAGGCACGCTGTTCTTCCACTGACCGATGCCCAAGGATTTTCTTAGCCTAGCGGACTGGTCTGGTTCCGAACTCTTGAAAGTTCTTGAGAGGGCGGTTCAATTAAAGACAAATCTACGAGAGGGGGAACCTTCACATTCTTTAAACGGAAAATCCGTTGCAATGTATTTTGAACACCCTTCGCTCCGGACGCATGTAACTTTTCAAACGGGCATTAGCCAGCTTGGTGGGAATTCGATTTTTCTGACGGGCGACCAGGTTGGTATAGGGAAGAGAGAATCAGTCTCGGATGTTGCTCGTAGCCTCTCGAGGTGGGTGGATGTGCTGGTAGCGCGTACCGCTAAACACGATCTTCTTGTTGACTTAGCCTCAAATGCGGAAATTCCTGTAGTCAATGCGTTGACGGATAAGTTCCATCCTTGCCAGGCCATGGCAGATGTTATGACCATGTTAGAGCATTCAAGCCTGAGTGAAATCAGACTCGCATATATCGGGGATGGCAATAATGTTGCGAATAGTCTGACCTTAGCTGCAAGTATGTTGGGCTTTGAAATCTTTCTGGCGACTCCTGAAGATTATCGTCCTTCTGGTGAAGTCTGGGAAATTGCGCTGAGATCTTGTCGACAAAGTGGAGGCAAGGTTTCTTGGGCAGAGTCCCCTGAAGAGGCAGTTCAAGGGGCAAATTTTATTTACACCGATGTTTGGGCCAGTATGGGGCAGGAGAGTGAATCAGAGGCTCGTCGAAAGATATTTAGCGGTTATCAAGTTAATCAGAAATTGGTTTCTTCTGCACCAAATGCTTGGGTTATGCATGACCTCCCTGCTCATCGAGGAGAAGAAATTACTAACGAAGTTTTGGATGGTTCGCAGAGTATTGTGTTCGACCAAGCAGAAAATAGGCTACACGTTCAAAAGGCTATCCTTGAGACCTTGCTTTCTCGATGAGCTTCATTGTGCTCGTTTGGTTTAAAATAAATTTCGATCCCGATTGGTGTGGCACCGCTAAAGCTTAACGAGGAGAGGGAATGCGATGAGCATATTAGATAGGATGGATGCAGAGCATAGAGCAGTAGTTGAAGCAATTCCGACAGATTTTCTGGATCTCTCTCAATTGGCTAAAACCCGAAATCTTTTTAATAAAACTCGTCGCGAGATGCGGTCGGGTAAAGTTCCAAAAGGAATGAAAATTAAAGATTACAACGTGCCTGGTCCCGAAGGATCCCCTCAAGTTATGGTTCGTCTGTACACGCCAGAGAATTTGTCCCAGAATACGCCAGCACTATTTTGGATCCACGGGGGTGGCATGGTACTCAGCGCCGTTGAGCATGATGACGAACTCTGTATGGGCCGTGCAGCTCGCCTTAAGATTCCAGTTGCTTCTGTAGAATACCGTCTTGCACCCGAGTACCCTTTTCCGGCTCCCCTCGAAGACTGTTACGCAGGCTTGAAATGGTTTTATAAAGAAGCTGATTCTTTTGGAATTGATCCCAATCGCATTGCGATTGG
>CEUZ01042704.1_pt1 | contig 10437 bp, 10 predicted proteins | sample 361511 | NCBI WGS metagenome assembly CEUZ01 (sample SAMEA2622822, study PRJEB7988) | marine metagenome | biome: marine biome (ENVO:00000447); feature: surface water layer (ENVO:00002042); material: "saline water (ENVO:00002010), including plankton (ENVO:xxxxxxxx)" | depth 5 m | reverse complement strand
TCATCAAGATTTCCTAATAAATTTTTTGGAATAGATTTTTCAATATACGGAGTACAAAGCTCTTTTACTTTTGCTAAGTCAACATCTTTAGAATGTTGTGTAGAAATGACCACTGATTTTACAGCATTAGGTACACCTTCTTTGTACTCAATTGTAATTTGACTTTTTGAATCTGGTTCAATTCCTTTTAACTTTCCAGATTTTCTATCTTCAGCCATTAATCTTAAAATTCTATGTGAGTAATGAATTGGGGCTGGCATTAGAACATCAGTTTCATTACATGCATATCCAAACATAATACCCTGATCTCCTGCGCCTTCATCTTTATTGCCTGATGAATCTACTCCCATAGCTATATCTGCTGACTGTGAGTGTAAGTGAGTTTCAATCTTGGTTGTATCTTTCCAACTAAATCCATCTTGATCATAGCCAATGTCTTTAATACAATCTCTTACTTTTAATATTAATTCATCTTTATTTAACTCAGGACCTCTAGTCTCTCCTGCCAAAACTACTTTATTAGTTGTTGTTAATGTTTCACAAGCAACTCTTGCTTGAGGTTCGAGTGATAAATAAGTATCGACAACCATGTCTGAAATTCTATCACATACTTTATCTGGATGACCTTCTGAAACCGACTCACTTGTAAATAAATAATCTTTTTTCATGACCTCTCCTTCGTTCAAAAATTTTTATTAAAAAAATCAAAATAATATAAATAACATTAATGTAAATAAATATCTTGTTACCATACAATGTAAAAATTGTTTTTATTGGTTTATAAAAATAATCTATAACTATCATTCCCCTTTTAGTTGATTCTAATTTTTCATTAACTACTCCCAAAGGGTTAATGTATGCTGAAATTCCATTATTAGATGATCTGATAAAATTTTTACCCTCTTCTATGGATCTAAATATTGAATGTGAAAAATGTTGATCAAGTCCTATTGATTTTCCAAACCATCCATCTTCGGATATATTAATAATAAAATTATTTTTTTGGCTATGACTATTTATTTTTCCAGAATAAATTACTTCATAACATATCAATGGTATAAAACTAAAATTATTAAAATTTAAATCAATTACTTTTCTTTTGTATTTACTTGAACTAAAAGATTGATAGCCTTCGGTAATTTTTTTTAGTCCAAATTTAGATAAAATATTTTCTAAAGGTAAAAACTCTCCAAAAGGAACCAGTTTTATTTTATCATATTTTGATAAAAGATTTAGATTGTTATCTGTTACAACAAGAGAATTATAAATTTGATATCCACCATTTTCAATTTTTTGTGTACTCATACCAAGAATGATAATATCTTGGTCTGAAAAGTTTTCTTGAAATAGTTTTTTATAATATTGTAAATCTTTAAAATAAATGTGTGAAAATACACCTTCGGGAAAGATATAAAGGTTTTTTTTGTTATTATTAGTTTTGCTTAGGTTAATTACTTCACTAATCAAGGGTTCCGAGTCATCGGTATTAAAAAATCTGTCTATTGTAATTTTTGGATTAATGATTTTTATTTCATAATTTATTTTTTGTTTAATAGCTTTATTAGAATTATTAATATTCCAATAGCCAAATAAAATATTTAATAAAATAATAATTATTATTAAAAAAATTCCAATTATCTTTGATTTTGTAGTATTATTAAAAAATAGTAAAACAGGTAAAGTAAATAACGTTATTGCAAATAAATTTAAAGCATAAGTCCCTATTATTGATAAAATTTGTATAGAATATATATAGTTTGTTAAGCTATAAACTATAAGGTTCCAGGGAAATCCCCCCAAAACATGTCCTCTTATAAATTCTATTATTGCAAAAATTAATGAAAAAATAAGTACGGATGAAAAATTTTTTTTTATTTTTAACAATGATGCAACATATGTAGCTAACCCATAAAATAACCCAAGAAAAAGTGGAATACCTAAAATTGATATAGGTATTAATTGTTTAAATATTTCATCAAACGTTAATGCATTTGCTATCCAGTAAAGACTAGAGATAAAATATCCAAATCCGAATACCCATCCAAAAATAAAAGAAAATGATTTTCTTTCTAAAAATACAATAAATAAATATAAAATTGGAAAGGTAAAAAAATTTATAAAAAAAAGATCATATGGTGGCAAACTAAATGAGCTTGCTGCTCCTATAAATAATGGGATCAAAAATAATATAAAAATATTTTTAGTAAAATTTATCAATTTATAATTTCAAGTTTTTTTAAAATTATTTTTTCTTTATTATACATTTTAGAATAATCTTTTAATTTTTTGTGATTATAACCCAAAAGATGAAGTAGTCCATGTACCCACATTTTATCAAGTTCTCTTGAAAAAGATGAGTTATAGGATCTTTCTTTTACTATTTCGTAACTGATTACCACATCTCCTAAAAAAGAATTTTTTTTTATTTTCTCATTAAAAGGAAAAGATAAAACATCTGTAGTTTTATTCTTATTTCTAAATTTATTATTTAATTTTTTTATAAATTTATTTGTAGTTAGTAAAATTGTAAAATAATGATTTTTTTTCTTTAAAAAATATACATTTGATACAATTTTTAATTTTTTTTTAAAAAAAAAATTAATATTTTTGATATCTTTTTTCCAAACTTTATTATCAAGTATAATACTTGCCTTAATCATTATTATCTGAATAAGCCTTAACTATCTTTGAAACCAAAGGATGTCTGACTACATCAGAGTGATCAAAATCAACAATTTCTATCTCTTTTAGGTGCTCTAAAATTTTTTTAGATCTTTTAAGACCTGAATAAGATTTATTGGATAAATCTACTTGGGTAGGATCTCCATTGATAACAATTTTAGAATTTTCACCAATTCTGGTTAAAAACATTTTAATTTGAGTGTCTGTAGCATTTTGAGCTTCATCTAGAATAGCAAAAGAATTTTTTAGTGTTCTTCCTCTCATAAATGCTAGCGGGGCTATTTCTATGTCACCTATTTCAATTTTTTTTTGTATTTTTTCAAAATCTAAAAGATCGTACAAAGAATCATAAAGTGGGCGAAGATATGGATCAACCTTGTCTCTCATATCACCTGGCAAAAAGCCTAATCGTTCCCCAGCTTCCACAGCTGGTCTTGACAATATGATTCTTTCAATTTTTTTTTCCAGTAACATTGTTAGAGCTACTGCTACCGCTAAAAAGGTTTTTCCAGTTCCTGCAGGACCTGATGAAATTATAACTTGCTTTTCTTTTAATGCTTGTACATACTTTTTTTGTTTTTCAGATCTTGGGATTACAGATTTTTTAGGAGTTTTAATTATATATTCAATATTTTTTTCTTTATTATTATTCTTTTCATTAATCATAAATTTATTTACTGATGAAACTATATCTTTTTTTTCTATAGTACCATTTATTATAAACTGATCAGCTAAAAATTTAATAGCATTTTTTACTATTTCATTCTTTTGAGGAGAGCTTTTTACCAAAATAGAATTTCCCCTTGAATAAATGTTTGTTTTAGTAATATTTTCTAATTCTTTAATATTATTATTGAACTCACCTACAACACCAAATAACACCTCGTTATTTTTAAAAATAATACTTAAAGTGTCATTATCCGAATAAACATAATTTAAATCAGTATTAAATTTTTTATTTAAAGTTTTACTCAAATTATGCTGCTTTCATATTATTAATATCAATTTTACCAAATAAGGTATTCTGATTACAATTTTCTATTTTTACTTTAACAATATTTCCTATTTCTTTTTTTTCACCATCAAAAATAACTGAATTTAAATACTTATTTCTACCAAAAAGCTTATTTTGTGTAGTTATTTCATTTTCAACAAGTACATCTATTGAAGTATTTATTAATGATTTATTCATTTCCAATTGATATGAAAATAAATATTTTTGTAACTTCTCAAGTCTATCCTGTGAGATTTCACCATCAATCATCTTTAATTCCGAAGCTTTTGTTCCAGGTCTTGGACTAAAAATAAATGAAAATGAATTTAAAAATTTTATTTTTTTAACTAATGATATTGTATCAGCAAAGTCCTGTTCTGATTCTCCCGGATAACCAACTATAAAGTCGCTTGAAAACTCAATTGATTTGTTTATTTTTTTCAATTTATCATAAATCTCTATATACTCTTCAACTGTATGTTTTCTATTCATTAATTTTAAAATATTATTAGACCCACTTTGTATAGGTAAATGTATAAATGGCATCAATTTTTTACATTTATCATAGCAATCAATTAAATCATCACTCATATCTCTTGGATGTGATGTTGTGTACCTTATTCTTTTAAGTTCAGAAAACTTTTCCAACTCAAATATTAAATTAGATAATTTATAATTCTTAGAGCTGCTTTTATCTGAATATGCATTAACATTCTGTCCTAATAGTGTAATTTCTCTCGCACCATTTTTAATTAATTTTTCTGCTTCATTTATTATTTTTATAAATGGTCTAGAGTATTCTGGCCCTCTTGTGTAAGGAACTACACAAAAGTGACAAAACTTATCACACCCTTCTTGGATAGTTAAAAAAGAAGAAATCTTATTATTATGGTTTTCTACTTTATCAAAATATCTAAATTTTTCTATTGTATCAAAATCAGTTTCTTCACTATTAATTTTGTTTATAGAATTATTTTGAATAATTTCCGTAATCTTGTGATAGGATTGAGGACCTACTACAAAATCAATATATGGCTCTCTTTTAAGCATTACTTCATTTTCAGCTTGCGCAACACAGCCAGCAACTATCATTAAAGGTTTTTTTTTATCTCTATATAATTTTTTTATTCTTCCTACTTCATGATAAACTTTTTCTTTCGCTTTATCTCGAATATGACAAGTGTTTAAAAGATAACAGTCTGCATTTTTATTGTCATTTGTTTTACTAAAGCCGATTTTTTTTACAGAGTCAAAAATACGATTTGAATCATATTCATTCATTTGACATCCATAAGTCTTAATAAAGATCTTTTTTGACATTTAAGTATTTTTTTTCTTCACACCATAAAGTTCTAACTTGTGATCAACCAAGTCATATCCATACTTTTCAGCAACTTTTTTTTGAAGTTTTTCAATTTCATCATCAACAAATTCTATAATTTCTCCTGTTTTAATATCAATTAAATGATCGTGATGACTCTCTACAATTGCTTCATATCTAGCTTTACCACCTTTAAAATCATGTTTTGTCAATATTCCTGCTTCCTCGAAAAGTTTAACTGTTCTATAAACTGTTGCTATACTTATTTTGGAGTCTAATTTTGATACTCTATTATATAGTTCATCAACATCAGGATGGTCAGACTCACCATAATTTTCTTTAGATTCTGACAAAACTTTTGCAATAACTTTTCTCTGTTCTGTTAACTTAACTCCTTTAGAAATACATTTTTTTTCTATTGTATCTGACATAATATTTTTAATTTGTATATTCTATTTTTACCATATTCTTTATTAAAGCTCCTTTTTCAAATAATTCAATTATTTTATCATAATTTTCATCTATCACATCTCCAGTTTTAAAACCATAAAGATCAAAATTATTTACCAATTTTAAGGCTTTAGCAGAAGCAATTGATATTCTTATTCCTGAAAAATTTCCAGGGCCTTGATTGATAAACACAGTATCAATATCTTGAATTTTTGTATTATTACCTAATAAAAAAGAGCTTAATAATATATTAAATTTATCAAAATTTTCTCTACTGTTCAAATAATCGCTAGTGTATGATTCTTTTTTATTTATGATTTTAAAAAAAATTTTATCTTTAGCTGCATCTATAATTAATATTTTCATAATGATTTTATTTTTCTCTAATTCTAATGCAGAAGAAAATAATATCAAATATTATTCGGAGGACACTGGTACATTATCGATTATGTATCATAGATTTGATGAAAATAAATACCCATCAACAAATATCCAAATGCATATGTTTAAAGATCAAATCGATATGATAATTAAAAATAATTTAAACTTTTATAATCCAAAGGAATTTGATTTAAAATTTACTGAACCAAAAAAACAAAAGAAAATTTTAATTACAATAGATGATGCTTTTAATTCTTTTTATAAGAACGCCTGGCCCTATTTTAAAAAGAATAAAATTCCATTTATTTTATTTGTATCAACAAAACCAGTGGGTAATTCTGGTTATATGACTTGGGAGCAAATAAAAGAAGTAGAAAAAGAGGATTTTGCTTTTATAGGTAATCATTCTCACTCACACGAATATATGGTTAATTTTAAATTTACAGAATTTAAAAAAGATATTGAAACATCAATAAACATCTTCAATGAAAAATTGGGATATAATCCAAAATTTTTCTCATACCCATTTGGAGAATATAGTTTAGAGCAAAAAAATTTTATAAAAGAAAAATTTTCTTATGGTTTTGGCCAACATTCGGGAGTTATTGATTTTAATAAAGATAAATTTGAGCTTCCAAGATTTCCAATTAACGAAAAATATGGAGATCTTAAACGATTTGAATCTTTAATTAAATTGATGCCATTACAATATAAAAAAATTTTTCCTGAAGATAAGTTAATTTCTAATTCTGATAATCCTCCAAAAATGTATATTGAATTTTTTGAAGATCAAAATAATTTGAATCTTATTAATTGTTTTTCAAACGAAACTGGGGAATGGAAAAATACAGATTTGGAACTTAAAAAAAATAAATTAATAATAAATTTTAAGAAAAAATTTGATTTTAGAAGAGGAAGAATAAACTGCTCCATGAATGATAAAAAAGGCTGGAGATGGCTGGGTGTTCAATTTTCTATTTTAGAAAATTAAATTATTTTTTTTAATTTTTCACTAGTTGGCAATAATTCTGCATCATCAAAATCAGTCAATGCGTTTTGCTCAATAATTTTTTTTAGAATTATTGTATACTCTTTTCCAGTTTCAGCATATTTATCCAAATAATCAACAAGTTCCAAACTATTTAATTTGCCTAAATTATCTCTTTGTATGGCTCTTGCTTCTCTAAATTTTTTATAGCCTGAATGGGTATTTAGATTTCTTTGGTAAGCTCTTACAGATGCTTGTAAAATATTAAATTTCATTACCTTGTGTTTTGTATCAGTGCTAGCACTAGATGGTTTCATTCCTTCTTTACTCCATGTCCACTGACCAAATAAAGCATTTCCTTCTAAAGCAAATCTTGAAGTTCCCCAACCAGTCTCTTTGGCTGCTTGAGCAATTGCCAGTGAAACTGGAACTATATCCATTCTTATTTTTAATGTCGTTAAATCTTTATTAACAACACCATATTGTTTAAATTTTGTTTTCAACCAATTTTTTTCTGAAACTGAATTATTATTTTTATTTAATATTGAAAATAATCTTTTTCTGTCCAAAATTATTCTATTATTTTCCTCAATAATAAGTGGCAGTACAATTTTAATAAATAATTCTTTTTTCTTTTTTGAATTTTCAATTAATTTTATTTCTTTTGGTAGGAGATCTATTGAAATTGGTTTAACAATTTTCTTTTTTCTAATTTCTTTAAGATTATAGTTGGTTTCTTCGAATAACTGTTCCAAAGTAGCTGCGCTAAGTCTTACAGTATTTTCTGGCAAGTCCTCAAAATCAAAAATATCATAAAATAAATCTTTAAATGTAATTTTATCTTTCTCCTCTGGTTTGAGTTCTAATTCTTTACCACTTAATACTGTTTCAAAATTTTTTTTAGATTTATTTTCAACAACTTCTGAACTTTTAAAATCTTCTTTAATAAATTTCGCCGTTATTGGCAAAAAACCAAAAATTGTAATTAATAATAAACTAAAACAAAATACTAAAAAAAGGTTTTTAGGATCTTTGGAAGTGTTTCTTTTTTGTTTTTTATAAATACCATATCCTTTTATAAGTAAAATTTTTTTTATTTTTTTTAAAGAAAAATTATTTTTTTGAATCATTATTTATTACTCTATATAAAAATTAATTCGCAACAACCTCTTTTATTTCTGGAATATAATGACAAAGCAGGTTCTGAACCCCTTGTTTTAGAGTCATTTTTGAACTTGGACATCCCGAACAGCTACCTTGAAGTTTAACTTGAACAACTCCATCTTTATAATTTTCAAATTTTATATCTCCCCCATCTCTAGCTACAGCTGGACGAATTTTAGTTTCGAGTAAGTTTATAATTTTTTTTTCAATATCTAATAATTCTTTTGTTTCACTAGTTTTTTTATTTTTATCAATTACAATTTCTTTTCCACTGGAATAATAATCATTAATAAAAGAGATAATAATATGCTTTATATCTTCCCAATTTATTTTTTCTTGTTTATTTACTGACAAAAACTCTTCAGCTAAAAAAATTCCTTCAACTCCATTAATAGATAATATATTTCTTACCAGTTCATTATCTGTAGAATTTTTATCAATTATTTCAAAAGGCTCAGTATTGGAAACTTTTTTACCAGGTAAAAATTTAAGTGAGTTAGGGTTTGGTGTATTTTGAGTTTGAACGAACATAACTTTTATATAGTTATAAACTATAAATAATCAAATAATAATTTATTTTTTTAAAATCCTATAATTTTCTTCATTTCTTTAACTTTCTTCGAAGCAATTGCATCAGCTTTTTCACTTCCTTCTAACAATACTTTATCTATAAATGTACTGTCTTTTAAAAATTTATTTATTTCAATAGATATTGGCGAAATTTTTTCAGAAACTAATTCGGCTAATTTATTTTTAAAATTTGAAAAATTATTTCCACCAAACTCATTTAATAAGCTCTCTAAACTTTGGTTATTTAAACTTGCATAAATTCCTAATAGATTTTCTACCTCTGGTCTTTTGTCTAGTTCCTCTAATTTGGCTGGCATAGTATAATTGTCAGTTTTTGCTTTCTTGATTTTATTAACTATTTCATCTTTATTATCTGATAAATTTATCCTACTTAGCTCTGAAGGATCAGATTTGCTCATTTTTTTTGTTCCATCTTTTAAACTCATAATTCTTGAAAAATTTTTTTTTATTAATGGTTCTGGAACTCTTAAAAATTCAGGACAAGAATAATCTGAATTAAACTTTTGAGCAATATCTCTAGATAGCTCCAAATGTTGTTTTTGATCTTCTCCTACTGGCACATGTGTTGCATCATATAATAGTATATCAGCTGCCATCAAAATTGGATAAACATATAATCCAATACTTGCTTTTTCTTTATCTTTTCCTGCCTTTTCCTTAAACTGAGTCATTCTATTCAGCCAGCCCATTCTAGCAACACAGCTCAATATCCATGATGCTTCAGCATGTGCACCAACATGTGATTGGTTAAATATAATGCTTTTTTTTGGATCAATGCCACTAGCTAAAAATGCCGCTGTAGTTTCTTTAATATTATTCTTTAATATATTTGGATCTTGTTTAACTGTTATTGCATGTAAATCTACAACACAATAAACACAAGAGTTTTCTTTTTCATTTTGTAACTCAACAAAATTTTTTATTGCTCCAATATAATTACCTAAATGTAGGTTTCCTGATGGTTGTACACCTGAAAATATTTTTTTCATGATTTTAATACTTTAATTTAATATCATTCAATTTAAAAGCTTTAGTAACAATTGAAATTAATATGTATGATATGATTGTTATTATTACTGACAAAATTATAAATATTAACTTATATTTATTATCATAATTTAAGCTATTACTAAAAATAGAAATTAAATAATAAAATATGTATGAACTTACTAATGTAACAAATAGTATTTTAAACAAATTTTTAATTAATTCAAATTTCAAAAAAAAATATTTTTTATAATTTAAATACAAAAGTAAAATTAAAGCATTAACCCAGGAAGAAATACTTGTTGCTATAGGAATTATAATAAAACCTATATTTTTGAAATAATAAAGACTTATAGCAACATTTATTAAAACTGAAATTATAGAAAAATAAAAAGGAATTTTTGTGTTGTGTCTTGCAAATAGAAAACTAGAAAAAACTTTAATTAATGAAAATGCAGGTAGACCTAACGCAAAATAAAATAGTGCTAGACTAGAATTTCTCACACTTGTTTCATCAAATGACCCATATCCAAATAAAGATGATGTTATTTCCTCAGACGCAATTAATAGTGCAGCTGTTGCTGGTAAACTTAGAAATAAACTTAGTTCTAATGATTTATTTTGAATAAAAATTATTTTTTTTTTATTTTGTGATTGAATATATTTACTTAAACTGGGAAGTATTACAGTCCCAATGGCAATACCTGCTACTGCTAAATTTATTTGATAAATTCTATCTGCATAATATAAATAAGAAACTGCACTTGCTTGAAAAGAAGCAATAATTGTACCTACTAAAATATTAATCTGTGTTACACCTGATGAAAAAATACTTGGCAAAAGTTTTGAAAAAAAAATTTTAATTTTATTATCTATTGA
>CEUZ01014110.1_pt1 | contig 10437 bp, 10 predicted proteins | sample 361511 | NCBI WGS metagenome assembly CEUZ01 (sample SAMEA2622822, study PRJEB7988) | marine metagenome | biome: marine biome (ENVO:00000447); feature: surface water layer (ENVO:00002042); material: "saline water (ENVO:00002010), including plankton (ENVO:xxxxxxxx)" | depth 5 m | reverse complement strand
AAACCAAAATTTTGGGATAATTCAAGATTATCTTTTTGGTCAATAATCTTATATCCATTTTCTCTTTTGTTATTATTCATATCTTTCATAAGTAAGCTTATAAAAACTCAAAAGAAATTCTCTATACCTATTATTTGTGTAGGAAATATTTATATAGGAGGAACTGGAAAAACCCCTCTGGCAAAAGAAATCTTTAAAATAACTAAATCTTTAGGCAAGAACCCAGCATTTATTAAGAAATATTACAATTATATTAAAGATGAAATAAATATGCTTGAAGAAACCGGAAAAACATTTTCTTTAAAAAATAGAAAAGATTCATTAGATGCTCTTATTAAAAATGGTTACGACTTAGCAATTCTTGATGATGGATTTCAAGATTTGTCGATTTATAAAAATTTAAATATTATTTGTTTTAATCAAAAACAATGGACAGGAAATCAATTTGTAATACCTGCTGGACCCTTGAGAGAAAAACTTTCAGCGCTGAAGAAAGCGGACTGTATTTTAATTAATGGAAATAAAGATACTAAAATTGAAAATGAAATATATAAAGTAAATGAAAGTTTAAAAATATTCTATTCAAAATATAAAGCATTAGATGTTGATAGATTAAAAAATAAAAAAATATGTGCATTTGCAGGAATTGGAAACCCATCAAACTTTTTTGAATTATTAAAAGAACATAATTTAAATTTAATTAATACATTTTCATATTCTGATCATCATGATTACACCTTTGTTGAACTTGAAAACATGTTTAAAAAATTTAGTGATTGTACTTTGCTCACTACAGAAAAGGACTTTTATAGAATCAGGCTAGACTCAAATCTAAAAAGTTTTAATATTGATTATTTAAAAATTAAAACAGAAATTGAAAATAAAGATAATTTAATAAAATTAATAAAAGATAAAATATGAAATTAATAAAATATTTTTTTCAATTTATTTTTATTTATTTTTTATTTATTATTTTTAAAGTTATAGGATATAAAATTGCGTCAAGCTTAGGAGCAATTATTGGAAAAAAGATTGGCCCATTATTTAGATCTAACTCTAAAATTCAAACTAACTTAAAAAATTCCAACATTGGTAGTTCGGAAGAAGAAAGAAATTCTATAATTAGCAAGATGTGGGGTAATTATGGAAGAATATTATCAGAGTATATTTATTTAAAACAGTTTAGAAAAAATAATTTAAATCAATTTGTTGAAATTGAAGGTTTAAACTATTTAAATGAAGTGAGGAACAATAATGAACAAGTAGTATTTATTTCGGGACATTTTAATAACTTTGAACTAATGGCTATGGAAATAGAAAAAGCAGGTATAAATTTATGTGCAATTTATAGACCTCTTAATAATCCATTTTTAAATATTATTATGGAAAATATAAGAAAAAATTATATTTGCAAAAATCAAATAAAAAAAGGCAAAAGTGGTACTAGAGATTTACTAAATCTATTAAAAAAAAATTATTCTGCTGCGCTAATGATTGATCAAAGAGTTAGTGAAGGAGAGAATATAGATTTATTTAATCGATCTGCAAAAACAACAACAATTCCTGCACAATTAGTAAAAAAATATGGATGTGCTGTTATTCCAGTTTATATCGAGAGAATTAAAAATTATTATTTTAAGTTATATTTCAATAAACCAATAAAATTTAATCAAAATTTATCTCAAAATCAAATAACATTAGAACTTAATAAAATATTAGAAAACATGATTCGAAAAAATCCTGATCAATGGATTTGGTCACATGATAGGTGGAAATAAATTAGGTTTTTTTAGCTAATTCTTCTCTTTTTTGTGATGCTTCGACATGTGAAAAGTAAGCTTCTTGAAGTTCAACATTCCAATAATTTAATTTATCTAGAAATATTTTTTTTCCCGAAATAGCACAAACAACATGATCACCTTCTTCAAGTATCTCAAAATTATTAGGTAAATATTTTATTCTAGCTAATTTATTTTTCATTATGTAGAAATGTATTTATATATGATTATATGTATCATAGGAAGCGGGGGTAGAGAACACGCAATATGTGAATTGATTTCCCAATCAGCTAAAGTTAAAAAGATATATTGTTTACCAGGTAATGCAGGAACTCAAAAAATTGCACATAATATAAATTTAGATATTGATAATTTTAATGAAATTTTAAAATTTCTTAAAAATTCAAAAGTTGACTTAGTTGTGGTTGGACCTGAAAAGCCATTAGTAAATGGAATAGTAGATTTCTTAGAAAAAAATAATATTAATGTATTTGGACCTAGAAAAATTCCCTCTCAATTAGAAGGTTCTAAAACTTTTACAAAAAATATTTGCAAAAAATATAATATACCTACAGCCAATTTTGGAATTTTTGAAAAAAAAGAAAATACTATAAATTTTTTAGAAAATTCAAAATTTCCAATTGTAATTAAAGCAGATGGATTAGCAGCAGGAAAGGGTGTTTATATATCAAAAAATTTGTCTGAAGCAAAAGATGCTGTAAATGAAATTTTTAATGGAAAATTTGGAGAAGCAAAAAAAATACTCGTTGAAGAATTTTTAAATGGTGAAGAAATGAGTTTTTTTATTGTTTGTGATGGAAGTAATTTTAAAATATTTAATACCGCTCAAGATCACAAAAGGGTTAATGAAGGTGATCAGGGAAAAAATACTGGAGGTATGGGCGCTTACAGTCCATCAAGATTAATTAACGAAAATTTAAATAACAAAGTTATTAATAAAATAATTTCTCCAACATTAAAAGCAATAAATGATATGGGGGAAAAATATAAAGGTTTTCTTTATGCAGGATTAATGATTATCGAAAATGAACCATTTTTAATTGAATATAATGTTAGAATGGGAGACCCTGAGTGCCAAACAATATTACCTCTTCTTAAAACTGACTTGGTTGATATTTTTACTGCATGTTGTGATGAAAATTTAAATAATTTGAGTATAGAATGGAAAGAAGAGAAAAGCTTATGCATAGTATTGTGTTCCAAAGGATACCCTGACAAATTCACAAATAATGTTAAAATTGAAAATTTGAACAATTTAAAATTAAATAGTAATGATTTTATTTTTCATGCTGGAACAAAAAGTAATGAAAATGGAATATTTTCAAATGGAGGAAGAGTTTTAAATTTTGTTTCTGTCTCAAAAACATTTAAAAATTCAAGGGAAAGATCAATAAATCTTATAAATCAATTAAATTGGAAAAATGGTTTTTTTAGAAAAGATATAGGTTTTAAAATAATAGATAAATGAGAATAATAGGTGGAGCTTTTAAAGGAATTAAAATTTTTGAAGCTAATGACAAAAATACTAGACCACTAAAAGATTTAGTTAAAGAATCTGTATTAAACATTATTCAACATTCAAAAAATTTAAAAATAGATTTGAGTAATTCATTGGTTCTTGATTTATTTTCAGGAACTGGGTCTTTTGGCTTAGAATGTATTTCAAGAGGCGCCTCAAAAGTTTTTTTCTTTGAAAACTATTATAGATCGCTTGAAATTTTACATAAAAATATAAAAAAACTTAAATGTGAGGATAAAACAATAGTGTTTGATGAAGACGCATTTAACTTTTATAAAAATGAAAATTTAAAAAAAAAAAAATTAGATCTAATCTTTTTAGACCCTCCATATAAACAAGAAGATATGAAAATAATATTAAATAATATAGCCAAAACAAAATTATTAAAAAAATCTGGAATAGTTGTATTACACCGCCACAAAAAAACTGATGATGATTTTGGTAATCAATTTAATATCAAAAGATCAGAAAAATATGGAGTTTCAAAAATTTTATTTTTGAAACTATTTTGATAAAATTTTTTTAGTTTCTTTTTTAATAAGCTCAACAGATGGTTGATCAAATGGATTAACTTTTAGAGCTCTTCCCAATAAAATTATTTCTAGTATAAAAAAGCAAAATAATTCTCCTAAAACTTCTTCATTCTTATATTTTACTTCAAAAGATCTAAAGGGTAATTTTTTTTTAAAAAAAACTTTTTCTGTTGCATTTTTTTGAGCATTAATAATTTTTGAAAAAGATTGATTCTTAAGATAACTATGGCTTTTATTTAAGAACTTACTTTTAATTTTATCTGAATTGATTTCTCTTGAAGAAAAAAATGTATAAAAATTATTTTTTGGTCCATCTAAATACAGTTGCATTAAGCTATGATTATCCATTGGCATTGTAGAAATAACTGGAAGGATACCTTTTGATTTTTTCCCTAAACTCTCTGCAACCAGTTGTTGATACCATTTAAATAAATTTTCTGAAGTATGATCATAATTAAGTATTATTGAATTAAATTTTTTTTCTTTAACAAATTTTAAAATTGAATTAACATTTTTAATTAATTCATTCAAAAAATTATTGTTATTAATTAAATAATTTAATCTTTTAAATTTTTTTTCATTTAAACCCATTATTTCTGCAGGAAGCATACCAACTTCTGAGAGAACAGAATATCTGCCTCCTATATAATTTTTATGTTCAATAACCTCTGCTTTTAAAGAATTTGCGAGCTTGCTTAAATAACTTTTTTTATTTTCAGTAATAAAAATATTTTTATTATTATTTATTAACAAATTTGAATTGGCAATAGTTTCAAGTGTGTTACCAGATTTAGATATTATAATATTTGTTGCTTTTATTTTTTTTTCATAAGTATTTAAAGTTGGATTCAAATTATTAATAAATATAAATTTTTTTTTTATTTTATGTTTTAAAAACTGGTATATCGCTTGAGCACCAAGAATAGATCCTCCAATACCAATTATCCTATAATTTTTATCTTTTTTAATTTTTTTTATTTGTTTTTTTGAATAGCTATATTTATATTTTGAATTTAAAGAATCTAATAGTCTAATTTCTTTAAACCATTTTTCTTTTATAAATTTTTTTGTTTTATTATTTTTTGAAATATTATAATTTTTAAAATTAATATTAGAAGTTAACATATCTAATCATTTATTTTTTCTATTATAGATTTTTCTAAACTATTTTGATTTTCTTCATTATTTTCTTCAACCAAATCTTGGTTTTCATCATTTGTTAAAACTTGTTTAATATCTATTTCTTCACCATTGTCCGATTGATCTTGATCTTCCTGGTCTAGAGGAACTGGTAGTTCATTCATATCTGGTGGTACAGTTAGGGGATTCTTTTTTTCAATCAAAAATTCATCACTATTTTCAGATCTTTTTTTACCCTGTAATGCATCTTTAGCTCCCGAGCATGAAAATAAAAAAAGTAACAATGGTAAAAATATAATTATTTTTTTAAATTTCATCTTTTTTTTTATAGTTGAACAATTCGTTAATAATAAGACAAATAATACCCAAAGATATAAAAATATCAGCAACATTAAAAACAAACCAATGGTAACCTTTATAGCTTAAATCTATAAAATCTGGTACTGCAGAATAGTAAATACGATCAAACAAATTACCAAGAGATCCTCCTAATATAATTAAAAAAAAATAAGCACTTATGTCTTTTGACTTAAATATTAAATATACAATTAACAAATTAATTAATGCAATTAAAATAGTAATTAGATTATATATTTCAGATTGATCAAATGAAAATAACCCAAAACCTATTCCGTTATTCCATACTAAAATAAAATTTATATAAGAATTAATATTTATATAAACATTGCCTAAATCCTCTAATATTGACAAAATATATAATTTAGAAGCTCTATCTGCAAAAAAAATAATTAAAACAATTCCAAAATATATAAAAAATTTTTTAAGAAATACTTTATTCATTGATAATTTAATTATAAAGCTCCGTGTCTGTCACATTTATCTTTATAAATTTTCCAACAAACGTTACATTTTTTTCCTTCTGCTTTATTTGTCATAACAATAATTTCTTCTGGATTGTCATTATTAATTTTATCTATTTTTGCGCCTGATGTAATACATAGCTCAGAAAAATCTGTTCCTGAAGATAATTTTATCAATTTTTCATTTAAATGTATTTTTAATGTAGCTTCCAAACTTGAGCCAATTTCTTTGGATGCTCTTTTAAGTTCAATACTGCTATTACATTTGTCTCTTATTTTTATTAGCTCAGTCCACTTATTGTTTAAATCTTCATTATGCCAATTTGATGGTATTATTGGAAATTTTTCTAAATGTACACTTCCCCCCTCTTCAATTTTTAAAAGTGAATAAATTTCTTCAGCTGTAAATGATAGCACTGGTGCAAACCATTTCAATAATATTTCAAGAACAATATTTAAAAATTTAATTGTTGAAATTCTTTTATCACTTTCTAATGAATCACAATATAAAGTATCTTTTCTAATATCAAAATAGAAAGCAGATAAATCTGAATTACAAAAATTTAAAAGCTCTTTATAAATTGTATGAAAATTATATTTTTCAAAATTTTTTTCAAACATAACACTTAGCTTATAAATTTTGTGTAACATATACTGCTCAAGTTCTGGAAAATCTTTAATATTAATTTTTTCTAAGTCTATTTTTTCAAATTTGTCATTTAAATTTCCAAGAATATATCTAAATGTATTTCTAACTTTTCTGTAAGACTCGGCATGCTGTTCTAAAATTGAATAATCTATTCTTAAATCCTCGGCATAATCAGATGCAGCCACCCAGACTCGCAATATATCAGCCCCGTATTTTTTTAAAATATCTTCAGGAGAAATAATGTTTCCAAGTGATTTTGACATTTTTAAACCTTTTCCATCGACAACAAATCCATGAGACAAAATAGAGTCAAATGGTGCTCTGCCTCTTGTTCCGCAAGACTCCAAAAGTGAGGAGTGAAACCATCCTCTATGTTGATCTGATCCTTCTAGGTACATGGAAGCAGGCCATTTTAAATCAACCCTTTTTTCAAGAACATAAGCATGAGTTGAGCCACTATCGAACCAAACCTCAACTATATCTGTCATTTTTTGATAATCTTTGCTTTTATATTTTTTTCCCAAAAATCTTTGTGTATCTTCTTCAAACCAACAATCTGCTCCCTCTTTTTCAAAAATAGTTGCTATATTTTCAGTAACTTCTTCGTCAATTAGAACTTCATTTGTTTTTTTTGAAAAAAAAACTGGAATTGGAACTCCCCACACCCTCTGCCTTGACACACACCAGTCAGGTCTTAATTCAATCATAGATTTTAATCTTTCTTTTCCTTTACTAGGATAAAAATTAGTTTCATCAATTGACTTTAAAGCTTTTTTTCTCAAACCATGACTTTCCATTGATATAAACCATTGTGGGGTTGCTCTATGAACTAAAGGAGCTTTTGAACGCCAAGAATGTGGATAAGAGTGAACTAATTCACCATTAGATAATAATTTTTTTTGTTCTTTTAATTTTTCAATAACAATTTTATTTGCTTTAAAAATATGAATACCTTCAAATAATGGTACATGCTTGGTATACTTTCCATCATCATCAACTGTTTCTTCAGCCTTAATGTTATTTTTTAAACATAAATTAAAATCATCTGGTCCATGACTAGGTGCACAATGAACAATACCTGATCCTTGTTCTGTTGTAACAAAATTTGCATCTAGCATTGGTATATCATAATCAAATCCAATTTTTGAAAATGGATGACTACATATTGTTCCTTTAAAATCTTTTCCTGAAAAATTTGAAACTTTAGTAAATTTTTTAATGTTACAACTTTCTATTAAAGATTTTAATAAATCTTCAGCAACTATTATTTTTCTATCTTTAAAATCTGTTTGATCCTCTACATTAATAATTGCATACTTTAAATTTTCATTATAAGCCAATGCTCTGTTTGCTGGTATTGTCCAGGGAGTAGTTGTCCAAATTATAATTTCACTATTTAAAAGTTTTTCATTTTTAGATTTTTTAACGTTGAAAGCTGTATAGATTGTATCAGACTTATGATCCATATATTCAACTTCTGCATCTGCTAATGCAGTTTTTTCTACAGTTGACCAAAGTACTGGTTTATAACCCCTATAAAGACTTCCTTCTTTTAAAAATTTTCCGAGCTCTCTAACTATTTGGGCTTCAGCGTCAAAACTCATTGTGGAATAATAGTTTTCCCAGTCTCCTATTACCCCAAGTCTTTTAAATTGCTTTTTATGTACCTCAATCCATTTGGCTGCAAAATCTCTACATTCTTTTCTAAATTCATTTACTGGAACTTCATTTTTATTTTTTTTATTTTTTTTATATTGCTCTTCAATTTTCCATTCGATCGGAAGTCCATGACAGTCCCAACCTGGTACATAAACTGAATCTTCACCTTTCATTTGATGAAACTTTACAATTAAATCTTTGAGTATCTTATTAAGAGCTGTTCCCATATGTATATCTCCATTTGCATATGGAGGACCATCATGAAGAACAAACTTTTCTTTTCCTTTGCCAGATATTCTTAATTTTTTGTATAAATCAATTTTGTTCCAATAATCAACTATTCCAGGCTCTTTATTTTGTAAATTTGCTTTCATCGAAAAAGCTGTCTTTGGAAGATTAATATTACTTTTGCTCATTTTTTATCTTAGTATCTTTTTTGCAACTTTGAGATCTAAATTAATTTGTTTTTTTAATTGGTTAATATTTTTAAATTTTCTTTCTTTTCTTATAAAGTTTATGAACTTAATAGTTAAGCTCTTATTATAAATATTTCTAGAAAAATTAAATATATGCACCTCTAAAAGTATTTTTTTTTGATTAAATGTTGGTCTATATCCTATATTAGCAATACCTTTGAATAATTTTTTATTATTTTTTAATAAGATATTAACTGCGTACACTCCTCGTTTTGCTATGATGTAATCATTTAATTCAATATTACACGTTGGAAATCCAATTTGTCTTCCCATTCTTCTCCCAACTTTTACTTTTCCACTTATAGACCAATTCCTACTCAAATATTTATTTGCAATTTTAATTTTTCCATCAGATATTAGCCTTCTAATTAATGTTGAAGAAATTATTTTTTTTTTCTTTTTTAAAGGACTTGGATTAATTATTTTAAAGTTATAATTTTTTTCCAGCTGTTTTAGTTTTTTTACATTACCTTCTCTTTTATTGCCAAATCTAAAATTATTACTAACAAAAATATATTTTGGGCTTAGCTTTTTGTGTAAAATAAGATCAATAAAACTTAAATAATTAATTTTTGAAAAATTCTTATTAAATTTTTTTATTATAATAAAATCTATTTTAAATTTTCTCAAAAAATTAATTTTTTGGTTTAAACTTGAAATTTTAAAATTATTTAATTTTTTATCAAAAAACATTTTTGGAATTGGATCAAATGTTAAAATACCAATTTTAATTTTATATTTTTTTTTATATTTTTCTGCTAGTTTAAATAATTTTTGATGTCCTAAGTGTAAGCCATCAAAATTACCTATTAATAATATAGAATTTCTATGTCGATTAAGAATAGAAAAATTTTTATATATTTTTATTTTTTTTACCATCTTAATTGAGATTGTATGTAATCTACTTTAGCATTGTATTTGGAAATAACACTTTCAAATTTTTCATTTTTAATCTCTTGTCTATGAATGCCGCCAGTAATTAATAAACAATCAAAATTTTGATTATTTGCACCTACAATATCTGTTTTTAAATTATCCCCAATGCATAAAATTTTTTTATTTTTTAAATTAGTTGCCTGATTATAAACTTTTGGAAAAGGCTTACCAAAATATTCAACTTTTCCACCAAGATCCTCAAAAACTTTGGCTACTGATCCTGCACAAAATTCTCTTTTTTCTCCTCTATCAACAATTAAATCTGGATTCGTACAAATCATAATTTTTCCAATCTCTTTTTCTAAAATTTTTTTATAGTGTGATAATTCTTTATCATGATCATCAAATAAACCAGTACACAATAAATATTCAGCATCTTTAATTTTTTCTGTTTTATTTTTTTTAAAATCATCAAATAAACCAAAATCTCTTGGGGGTCCTACATGAAAAAAGGTTTTGTTTTTAAAGTTTGAGTGCAAGTAGCTCAATGCTGCTTCGCCAGAAGTATATACTTTAGAGTAAAATTTTTTTTCTAATCCCATCTTATTTAAAAAATTCATAACATTATTATTGGGCCTAGGTGCATTGGTAAGTAATATAAATTCTTTATTTTTTTCTGACAGTTTTTGCAAAACAACCACGGACTCTTTATAAAGCTCTATTCCATTATGTATAACCCCCCACAAGTCTATAAAGAATAAATCGTATCGATCTACCTGTGATTTAAGTCCTTGGTTATCTAAGTTTTTGGTCATTTTGGAGATATAACTTAAAAATAAGCATATTTCTTGGTTTTTTTAGCATTTAATATTTTTGCTAATCTCCTTGAAATAAAATGGAGTCATAGCTATATGAAGCTTCATATTTATAGGAGTTTATATGAAATTTAAACCTTTACATGACAG
>CEUZ01277235.1_pt1 | contig 10454 bp, 10 predicted proteins | sample 361511 | NCBI WGS metagenome assembly CEUZ01 (sample SAMEA2622822, study PRJEB7988) | marine metagenome | biome: marine biome (ENVO:00000447); feature: surface water layer (ENVO:00002042); material: "saline water (ENVO:00002010), including plankton (ENVO:xxxxxxxx)" | depth 5 m | reverse complement strand
AATTACAACAGAAGAAGGTATAGAAGTTTTCCAAAAAGAAAAATATTATTTATTAAAAAAAAATGTAAATATTATTTCTGATAATTTTGAATTAAGCGCAGATCTAGTAAAAGCTTATTTTGAAAAAGATTTGTATGATATAACTAGAATTGAATCAGAAGGAAAAGTAAATTTATCCTCTAGAAGAGGCGTTGTAGCAAATGGAGAAAAAATAAATTTTTCTATTAAAAATGAAGATATTTATATTTATGGAAAGAGTTCATCTCTTTTGTACAATAATATAAATATGTTCTCAAATGAATCTATTATGGTAAATAATTTGACTGGAGAATTTAAATTAAATGGAAAAAACTCAGAACTAAAAACGGAAAGTATTCAAATCTTTGGAAACATTATAAATGGCAAATATATTATTATTAATGATACCAATGAAATAGAAAATCTTTATGTTGAGGATGATAATATTGCCAATATAATTACTGAAAACTCGAATATGTTTGCCAAAATAGCTAAATACAATAAAAATCAAAATGTTATTGAATTGTTTGAAAAAGTAAAAGTGGTTAGAGATGGTGAAATTATAACTGGGGATTATGCAAAAATTAATACTGAAAATGAATCTTATAAAATAACTTCAAATAATAAAGAAAAGGTTAAAGTAGTAATATCAAACACAGATGAATAAATTTCAAATATTAAATAATGGTTTAATAATAAGTAAAATTTCAAAATCATTTGGTAGCAAAAAAGTTGTTAGAGATATTAGTATTAATATTAATAGAGGCGAAATTGTTGGTTTATTAGGTCCTAATGGAGCTGGAAAAACAACAACTTTTTATATTATAGTTGGGTTATTAAAAGCAGATGCAGGCTCAATACATTTAGACAAAATAGATATTTCTAATTTGCCAATATATCTACGAGGAGAAAAGGGTATAAGTTATCTTCCACAAGAACCCTCTATATTTAGGGGTATGAATGTTGAGGATAATATTATGTCAATAATAGAAATTATTGAAAAAGATAAAAGTCAACATAGTATTATTTTAGAAAACTTACTTAATGAATTTGATATAAATCATGTAAGAAAATCTAAGTCAGTAGTCTTATCTGGAGGAGAAAGAAGAAGGTTAGAAATAGCAAGAACTTTAGCGTCAAAACCAAATTATTTACTTTTAGATGAACCTCTAACTGGTATTGATCCAGTTTCAATTGAAGAGATTAAATTAATTATAAAAAAACTTAAGAAAAAAAATATTGGTATTTTGATTACTGATCATAATGTTAGAGAAACACTTAAAATAGTAGATAAAGTTTATATTGTTAATGAAGGTTCAATATTTTTTGAAGGCATGCCTACAGATGCTATTAAAGATGATAAAATAAAAAAATTTTATTTAGGATCAGAATTTAATTTATAACAATTAATGTTAGTAAGTTCCAAAATTTTTAGAGGTATTAATGGGAATATAAGTATACCTGGAGATAAGTCTATATCTCACAGATCTATAATAATACCTTCAATATCTAATGGTACATCTGAAATTTCGAACTTATTAATGTCAAAAGATGTTATGCATACCCTAAATGCCTTTGTGGAAATGGGTGTAAAAATAGATTTAAAAAAAAATTTAACTATTATTCATGGAAAAGGTTTAAATTCTCTTAAAAAACCTAAGAAATCAATTTATTTAGGAAACTCTGGAACAAGTGCGAGATTGTTAACTGGTTTATTAGCATCACAAAATTTTGATAGCGAACTTCAAGGTGACAGTTCTCTATCAAAAAGACCTATGAAAAGAATTACCGAACCATTATCTCTTATGGGAGGAAAATTTGAGAGTTTATCAGGAACATTACCACTAAAAATTTCTGGTCAAAATTTAAAAAACATTGAACATAAAATTAAATTGCCCTCTGCTCAAATTAAATCAGGGATAATTTTGGCAGCTTTAAATACTACAGGCACAACTAAAATAATTGAGGAAAATATTACAAGAAACCACACAGAAATAATGTTAAAATCTTTTGAGGCTGATATATCCGTAAAAAAAAATACTTCATCTTCTATAATAAGCATTAGAGGGAAAAAAGAATTAATTGCAAAAAATATTGAGGTGCCCTCAGACTTATCTAGTGCAGCATTTTTTATTGTTTCAGCTTTAATAAACCAAAACTCACAAATAACACTAAAAGGGATTAACATTAATCCCACAAGAGATGGTATATTAAAAGCTTTAAAATTAATGGGTGCAAAAATAGAAATAATAAATAAAAGGTTTGTAAATGAAGAATTAGTATGTGATCTAATTGTTTATTCTTCTAAACTCAAAGGCTGCAAACTTGATGGAACTATTGCAAAGCTAATGATTGATGAATATCCAATTCTTGCTATTGCAGCAAGCTTTGCTGAAACACCTTCCAGTTTTGAAGGATTAAAAGAACTTAAGGTTAAAGAAAGTGATAGATTAGAATTAATAAGATTAAATTTAGAAAATTGTGGAATCTATTGCCAAGTTGATGGGGAAAACCTTTATATAAATCCAAAACAAAGATCAGATATAAAAAATAATATGATTCAGACTAATTATGATCATAGAATAGCCATGTCTTTTGCGGTTATGGGTAGTAGACTAGGTCAAGATTTATTTATTAAAGATGAGGAATCAATTAATACTAGCTTTCCTAATTTTATTGAAAGTTTTAATAATGCTGGTGGTATTCTAGGAAAAAATATTGAGTAATTATATTGTTTCAATTGATGGCCCTGCTGGATCTGGTAAAGAACGCATTTCAAAATATATTGCTAAAAAATATAATTTTTTTCATTTAGATTCAGGAATTTTATATAGAAGATTTGCAAAAATAATTTTAGATAAAAAAATTAACATTAAAAAAGTTAAAGATTTAAAAATATTAATTAAATCAATAAATTACTTATCACCAAGAAACCATAAAAGCTTAAGAAAAGAAAATATAAGCAAATTATCTTCAATAATTGCATCTAAATTAATAATTAGAAAATTTATCAACCAACAGCAAAAAAAAATTATAAAAAAAGCTCTTAAATCCTATAAGGGGGCAGTAATAGATGGTAGAGACATTGGTTCAAAGGTTTTTAAAAAAGCAAATATTAAGCTTTTTGTTAAGGTATCAGCAGAAATAAGAGCAAAAAGAAGACATAAACAGTTGCTTCAACTTGGTGAAAAGTCTATATACGCTCACATTTTAAGAGGAATAAAATTGAGAGATTATAATGATAAAAATAGAAAGGAATCGCCTTTAGTTATGCCTAGAAAAGCAATATTAATAGATAACTCTGGTTCTTTTTCCCAAACTATAAAAATAATTAATAAGGTTTTGAAAAAAATTTAATTTATGCAACAACCTAATATAGAAAAAATCAGTAACGACGAATATAAAAAATTAATTGACAATTCACTTGATAAAAATCAAAATAAAGAAAAATCCATAGTTGAAGGAAAAATAATAGCTATAGAAAATGAAGCTGTAATTATTGACGTAGGTCTTAAAAGTGAAGGCAGAATTCCAATTACAGAATTTGCAAGACCAGGTACTAAACCTGAGATAAAGTTAGGTGAAAAACTAAAAGTCTATATAGAAAATGTTGATAGTGCTAATGGTGAAACAAAACTATCTAGAGAAAAAGCTGTCAAACAAAATGCTTGGAACGAATTACAAAAATGCTACAATAACAATAAAGTAGTAACAGGCATACCCTTTAATAGAGTTAAAGGTGGAATGAGTGTAGATCTTGATGGGGTCACAGCTTTTTTACCTGGCTCACAAATTGACTCGAGACAAGTAATTAAAGATACTAAAGAACTTCTTCACAAACCTTTAGATTTAATGATATTAAAAATGGATAAATTTAGAGGTAACATAGTTGTTTCTCGAAAAGCTATATCAGATGTTGAACTTAAAGAACAGAGAACAGAGCTTCTAGCAAACATTTCAGAAGGTTCAATACTTGAAGGCAAAATAAAAAATATAACTGACTATGGAGCTTTTGTTGATTTAGGAGGTATTGATGGTTTAGTTCATGTAACTGATATTGCATGGAATAAGATTAGTAGTCCTGCGGATGTTTTAGAATTAGGTTCTAATGTTAAAGTTAAAGTTCTAAAATTTGATAAAGAATTAACAAGATTGAGCTTGGGTATTAAACAATTAACTGAAGATCCATGGCTTGAAGTAGAAAATTTTGTTAAGTTAGAGTCAAAAATATCTGCTCCTGTAAATTCTATTAATGATCAAGGAGTATTTCTTTTGATTGAAAATAAGTTTGAAGGTTTCATACCTTTATCCGAATTAACTTGGTTAAAAAAAACACCCCATCCTTCGAAAATAGTTGAACTTAAAGATTTGCTTGATATTAAAGTTATTGAGTTTGATAATGATAAAAAAAGAGTTATCTGCAGTCTCAGACAATTAAAAGATAATCCTTGGAAAACAATTTCTACAAAATTTATAGTTGGGGATGATTTTGAAACAGAAGTTGTCAATGTGGTTGATTTTGGAATTTTTGTTAAAGTTCATGAAGAAATTGATGGAATGATTCATGTATCTGATCTTTCTTGGAGTGAAAAAGACGCAGTAAAAGCTCTTTCTGAATTCAAAAAAGGAGATAAAGTAAAAGTTAAAATTTTAGATATAGATAGCGAAAAAGAAAGAATAAGTCTTGGGATCAAGCAATTGTTAAATGATCCAGTCTCAGACTACATAGAAAAAAATCCGATAAAGTCATTGGTTACTGGAACTATTTTATCTATTGATGATAAAGGTTTAACCATTAATTTAGCTGAAAATATCACAGGATTCATCAAAAAATCAAATTTAGCTAAAGACAAAGCTGATCAAAAAATAGAAAGATTTGCATTAAATGAAAAAATAGATTCCATGATTACTTCTTTAGATAAGAAATCTAGAATAATTAATTTATCAATTAAAGAAATAGAGATTCAAGATGAAAAAAATGCTTTGTCAAAATATGGTTCAAGCGATTCTGGTGCCTCACTTGGTGATATTTTAGGTAATGTTTTAGATAAAAAAAATAATGGATAATGTTAAAGTCTGATTTATTTACTTCTATTAACAAAAAATACCCTTCTCTTAGTTTGAATGATATAGAATTAATTTTAAATTTATTTTTTAAAAAAATTAGCACTGGTCTCCAAAGCAATAATAAAATAGAATTAAGAGGTTTTGGAACTATTTCAAAAAAAATTAATAAAGCTAAATATGTTAGAAATCCAAAAACAAATGAAAAAATTTTTAAAAAACAAAACTATAAGATTCACTTTAAAATTGGAAAAATTTTACATAAAAAAATAAACTCACTTTAGCATGGGTAAAAAAAGAATTATTGTTGCTTTAGATAACAATAATAATATTGACCAACTTTTAAAGTTAGTTGATTTATTAAAAAGTGAAGTTTTTGCTTTTAAAATAGGTTATGAATTTTTTTTTAACTTTGGCTTAGATGGATATAAATTAATTCAAGAACAAAATGTAAAAATTTTCTTAGATTTAAAACTTCATGATATTCCTAATACAGTAAAAAAAGGTATAGAAGCTATATCAAAAATAAATCCTTTTTTTACAACAATTCATATTTCTGGAGGAGATAAAATGCAAAATGCGGCAATCTTTTCTAAAAAAAATACAAAAATTCTCGGAGTCTCTATTCTAACAAGTCTTGATGATCAACAAACATTAAAATATTATTTTAATAAAGATCTGAATAAAATAGTCTCTAATTTTACAACTTATGCTATAGAAAATAATTTAGATGGGGTTGTTTGTAGCCCTTTGGAAGTTAAATTAGTCAAAAAAATTTCAGGAGATAAATTAATAATTGTTGTTCCAGGAATCCGACCAAAAGATTACAAAGATATAAATGATGACCAAAAAAGATTTATTGAACCAAAAGAAGCTGTCGATTTTGGTGCAGATTTTTTAGTTATTGGCAGACCAATAACTAAAGCTAAGGATCCCCTAAAGGAAACTAAACTAATCAACAAAAGTTTGTTCTAATAAAGTGTACTTTAAAATTTGTGGTATTAAAGAAATTGAAACTATAAAATGCTGCATTAAAAATAATGTAAAATTTTTTGGATTAATTTTTTATAATAAAAGTCCAAGATATATCTCCTTAAAAGAAGCGTTAAATTTAGTAAATTTTAGTAAGAATAAAAACATTAAACCAGTCGGTGTATTTGTAAATGAAGATTTAGATATTGTTGAAAATGCTTTAAAAAAATTGAATTTAAAATATATCCAGCTACATGGAAATGAAGATGATTTTTACATATCTAAAATTAAAGAAAACTACAAAATAAAAATTATAAAAAGCATTTCTTTATCATCCAACAAAGATTTATTTAAAATTGAAGAATATAAACAAGTTGACTTTTTTTTGTTTGATTATAAGCCCAAAAATAATGAACTACCTGGTGGTAATGCAAAAAGCTTTGATTGGAAAATAATTCATAATTTTAGAATTAATAAGCCTTGGTTTATTTCAGGAGGAATAAATAAGGAAAATATCAAAAAAATTAAGAATTTTGCAAATCCAGATGGAATTGATTTATCTTCAGGTGTAGAAGAGTCCCCAGGAGTAAAAAATATAGAAATGATTAATTCTTTTTTTAAAAAATATCATGAATAGTAAAAATACTTACAAACATTTGCCAGATGAAAAAGGATATTTTGGAAAATTTGGTGGTCGGTACGTATCAGAAACCTTGATGCCATTAATACAAGAAGTGGAAAATGAATATAATAAAATTAAAAATGATCAAAAATTTTTACAAGAATTAGAATATTATTTTAAAAATTATATTGGAAGACCAAGTCCTCTTTTTTTTGCAAAAAGAATTAGTGAAGATCTTAAAGGTCCAAAAATTTATTTTAAAAGAGATGAGTTAAATCATACAGGGGCACATAAAATTAATAATTGTATGGGTCAAATATTACTAGCCAAAAAAATGGGTAAAAAAAGAATCATAGCGGAAACTGGTGCTGGCCAACATGGTGTTGCAACAGCAACGGTATGCGCTTTGTTTGGATTGCCATGTATAATTTATATGGGAGAAAAGGATATAGAAAGACAATCCCCAAATGTATTTAGAATGAAACTTCTTGGAGCAGAAGTAAGAAGTGTAAATAGTGGTTCAAAATCATTAAAAGATGCAATGAATGAAGCATTAAGAGATTGGGTCACTAATGTTCAAGATACTTTTTATATCATAGGTACCGCAGCTGGACCTCATCCATATCCAACTATGGTAAGAGATTTTCAATCAATTATTGGAAAAGAAGTAAAGTCACAAATTTTAGAGAAAGAAAATAAACTTCCAGATCTTTTGATTGCATGTATTGGTGGAGGATCAAACGCATTGGGTTTGTTTTATGATTTTTTAGATGATAAAGATGTTAAAATGTTAGCAGTTGAGGCTGCTGGACTGGGTTTATCTTCTGGAAAACATGCTGCTAGTCTATCTGGAGGAAAACCAGGAGTATTACATGGAAACAAAACCTATCTTTTACAAAATGAAGATGGGCAAATTGAAGAAGCTCACTCAATATCAGCTGGCTTGGATTATCCAGGAATAGGACCTGAGCATTCTTTTTTATTTGATGAAAAAAGAGTAAAATATATGTCAGCAACAGATCAAGAAGCGTTAGATGCTTTTCAATATTGTTGTAGATTAGAAGGAATTATACCTGCTCTAGAACCTGCTCATGCTTTGGCAGTACTAGTTAAGATTGCTCCAAAGATGAATTCTAATGAAGTTATTGTTATGAATATGTGTGGAAGAGGTGATAAGGACATTTTTACTGTTGCAGATAATTTAAATATTAAAATCTAATGTCTTCAAGAATAAATAAAGTATTTTCTGATAATAAAAAGAAATTAGTTACGTTTGTTACTGGTGGAGATCCTGACAAATCAACTTCAATAAAATTACTAGATTCAATCATTGAAAATGGTGCTGATATTATTGAAATTGGTATGCCTTTCTCCGATCCAATGGCAGATGGTCCTACGATACAATTATCAAGCAATAGAGCAATTAAAAATGGAACTAATTTAGATACAATTTTTGATATTTCTAAGAGTATAAGAAAAAAAAATGACGATATTCCAATTATCTTAATGGGTTATTACAACGTTATACTACATTATGGTGTAAAAACATTTATAAAAAAATGTTCAGATGTTGGAATTGATGGTTTAATAATTGTCGATTTACAACCAGAAGAAGATTCGGAACTATATAAAGAAACAAAATCTTATAATATAGATTTAATTAGATTAATTACTCCCACTACCAATCCTGAAAGAATTAAGATTATTACGAGTCATGCATCTGGTTTTTTATATTATGTGACAATCACTGGTATTACTGGACAAAAATCAGCAAATATAAATGAATTAAAAAACTCTATAAAAAAAATTAGAAATTACTCAAATCTTCCCATAGTAGCAGGATTTGGAATAAATAATAATGAACAAGTTAAAGAAATTTGTAAAATAACCGATGGAGCTGTTGTTGGTTCTTCAATAGTTAAAATTATCGAAAATACATTAAGTAACAAAAATTTAATGGTACAAAAAATTAGTAATTTTGTTAAAGAATTAAAAAATGGAACCGACGTATGAATTGGCTAACAAATTTTGTAAAACCTAAATTAAGAGCTCTTGTAAACAGAAAAGACGTTCCTGAAAATTTGTGGACTAACTGTCCAGCTTGTGCAAACATGATACATCACAAAGATCTTAATGATAACCTTCGTGTTTGCTCGACATGTGACTATCATTTTAGAATGAGCATTGAAGACAGAATAAAAAATTTATTTAAAAAAGAAAATTTTCAAGAAATAAAAATAGATAATATTACAGATGATCCTTTAAAATTTGTAGATAAAAAAAAATACAAAGATAGACTAAAAGAATATAGAAAATTAACTAACAGACACGACGCATTTATTCTTGGAAGTGGAATCATTGATGAAAAAAAAGCAATATTTGGATTTATGAATTTTGATTTTATGGGTGGATCAATGGGAAGAGCAGTGGGAGCAGGAATAGTAACTGGTGCAAAAAAAGCTATCGATAATAAGTGTCCCTATATAATTTTCACTTCATCTGGCGGAGCTAGGATGCAGGAGGGTATAATTAGTTTAATGCAGATGCCTAGAACTGTAGCCGCTGTAGAATTATTAAATAAAAACAAAATTCCTTATTTCGTTGTATTAACTGAGCCTACTACAGGAGGAGTAACTGCATCATTTGCTATGTTGGGAGATATAACAATTGCTGAAAAAGGATCCACAATAGGCTTTGCTGGCAAAAGAGTAATTCAAGACACTATTCGTGAAGAGTTACCTATAGATTTTCAAAAAGCAGAATATTTACGTGAACATGGCATGGTTGATATTGTGGTGCATAGAAAAGATCTAAAAAAAACATTATCTAATATACTTCAACATATTTCATAAATAAATGAATAAAAAGCTGGATAAGTTGTTAAAACAACTGTTAAGACTTCATCCAAAATATATAGATTTGTCACTTGATAGATTATCAATATTATTGAAAAAATTAGATAATCCTCATTTAAAACTTCCTTATATAATTCATATTGCTGGAACTAATGGAAAGGGCTCTATTCTCAGTTATATTTTTAACATATTAAAAGAAAACAAATACAATGTTCATGCTTACATATCACCACACTTAAATTATTTTAATGAAAGGATTATATTATCTAACAATGAAATTAAAACAGCAAAGCTTATTAAGACTCTCAATTATGTTAAAAAAATAAATGCAAATAATCCTATTACATTTTTTGAGATTACAACAGCTGCTGCTTTTTATCTTTTCTCAAAAGAAAAAGCAGATTTATTAATTCTTGAAACTGGGCTTGGGGGAAGATTGGATGCTACTAATATAATAACTAAAAGTCTAATAGATATTATTAGTCCAATAGGATTAGATCATCAAGAATTTTTAGGTGAAAGCATATTTAAAATTACAAATGAAAAATTGGGAATAATTAAAAAAAACAGTAATATTATAATTAGTAATCAAAAAAAATCTGTTAAGTCATATATAAAAAATAAATTATCAAAAAACCAAAATAATAAACTATATTATGATAATGATTATAAAATTATCAAAAAGAATGTTAAATTTTTTACTTTAAAATATAAACAAAAAAAAATTACTTTTAAAAAGCCAAATTTAATTGGTCAACACCAATTAGAAAATGCAAGTACAGCAATTACAGCTATTTTTTGTCTAAAAGAAAATGGTTTTTACATTACTAAAAAAAATATAGATAGGGGTATTGCTTTCACAAAATGGCCAGGAAGATTAGAAAAGGGTAGATTAAAAAATATTAGAGCATATCTCGATGGCG
>CEUZ01013139.1_pt1 | contig 10456 bp, 7 predicted proteins | sample 361511 | NCBI WGS metagenome assembly CEUZ01 (sample SAMEA2622822, study PRJEB7988) | marine metagenome | biome: marine biome (ENVO:00000447); feature: surface water layer (ENVO:00002042); material: "saline water (ENVO:00002010), including plankton (ENVO:xxxxxxxx)" | depth 5 m | reverse complement strand
AAAATTAATAAAAAAACTTTATGTTAGCAACTATAATAATCACAAATTATAATTATGGAAAATATATAGGAGCATGTATTCGAAGTTGTTTAAATCAGACTCTTCACAGCGATTTATACGAAGTAATAGTAGTAGATGACTGTTCTAAAGATCATTCCTTAAAAGTAATAAATGAATATCTAGGCAATTATAACAATTTGAAGTTAATAAAGAATAAAAAAAATATTGGAGTCGCAGCATCATCTAATAAAGCTATTAAACAGGCAAAAGGAAAGTATGTGATAAGAGTTGATGCTGATGATTATATTAATATTGAGACACTAAGAATTTTAACGTATTTTTTAAGCAAAAATCCTGAATATTTTTGTGTAGCATGTGATTATTTTCTTGTTACTCAAAATGAAATAAAAATCGCCAAAGTTTCTGCCAGGGATAATCCAATATCTTGTGGCAAAATGTATCGAACAAAAATTTTAAAATCATTGGGAGCATACAATCCAGAATTTAGACATCGTGAGGAAGAAGAATTAAGGCACAGAATTTTAAAAAATAAAAATTTGAAAAATTTTTATCTTAATTTTCCACTTTATAGATATAGAATGCATGGATCAAATAAAACAAAAAATAAAGATTACATAAAAAAATTTAAAAAGAAAATTCTTAAGCTAAATAATTATTTATCAGCATTTAATAAATTAGAAAAAAAATTAATAAAAAATATAGTTGCAGTTATCCCAGCTCGTGGAGGATCAAAAAGACTGCCTAGAAAAAATATGTATAAAATTTGGGGCAAGCCCATGATGTATTGGCCTGTTTTAGCTGCAAAAAAATCTAAATATATTAAATCTATATATGTAACTTCAGATGATAAAAAAATATTAAATTATTCAAAAAAATTAAATTTAAAATCTATTTATAGACCTAAAAATATTGCCGGCGATAAAACATTTAAAATGGTTGCAATTAGACATGCTGTTCAAGAAATATCAAAAAAAAACAAACCTACTTTAGTTGTTAGTTTGCAGGCAAATTCTCCCGATATTGAGACGCGTGAAATTGATAAAGCTATAGAAAAACTTATTACGTATAATTTAAACGAAATTATTTCTGTAGATGAAAATTACAATCAAAATGGAGCTTTGAGAGTTATGCAATATAAAGCATCTTTGCAAAAAGAGCTTAGTACACACTGTGGTTTTATTATAACAAATACAAGTGATATACATACATTAAGTGATATTAATAATCTTAAAATGAAAAAATTTAAAAATGAAAACAAATAAATTACAAAGATCAGTCAAAATTATATCTGAAATACATCCTCAGTTTATGGGAAGCATGAATGAATTAAAGAGAATGATTTTGCAGTCTAAATTGGGTGGAGCAGATTATGTTAAGGTTCAATTATACAGTAGTAAAAAATTATTTAACAATTTAGATAGAGAGTATTTGGAAATTACTAAAAATGATTTAAAAGAAATTAATAATTTTTCTAACAACCATGGCATCGAACTTTCCGCATCAATTTTTGATGAAGAAAAACTAGATTGGTGTGAAGAGTTAAATTTTAACACTTATAAAATAGCAAGTAGAACTTTGGTTGATAATATTAAGCTTTGTGAAAAAATAATTTCTACTAAAAAAAATATAATAATTTCACTTGGAATGTATGATTATAAGAAATTAGGAAAACCTTTTGACGAAACAAATATTAGTTATCTTTATTGTATATCTAAATATCCAACTTCTCTTGAAGAAATTGATATGCCAGATTTTGATGATAGTTTTTTTAGTGGATTTAGCGACCATACTATTGGAATTTCGTCTTGTATATATGCAGTTTCTAGAGGAGCAAAAATAATTGAAAAACATTTTTCAAACAGTAAAAATTTAAATGTTTTAACTCAACAGGCACATACCTGTAGCATGGACTTATCAGAATTAAATTTATTAAGATCATTGTCAGATTCAATTACTCTTTTAAAAAATAATAATAGAATTGACAAAGAGTAAAGCAAATTAATGTGTGGTTTTTTAGTATACTTGCCTCTTAACGAAAAAAAATTTTTTAATAAATCAAAATTTATTCAATCATCAAAGTTTATTTTACATCGCGGACCCGATGATAGTGATCAATACTTAAGCAATGATTTAAAAATGATCTTTTATAGACTAAGCATAATTGACACATCTAATCTAGGCCGGCAACCTATGCTGAGTTATTCAAAAAGATATATAATAGTTTTTAATGGAGAAATATATAACGCTCAAACACTAAAGCCACTAATAAACCAAAAAAATTTAATTGGTAATAGTGATACAGAAATCTTAATCAATTTGTATGAAAAATTTGGAAAAAAAATATTAAGCAAACTAGAAGGTATGTTTAGTTTTTTTATTTATGATTTTAAAAAAAAAGAAGGATTATTTGTTAGAGACAGATTTGGAATTAAACCTTTGTATTATTTTAAAGATAAAAATTATATATTATTAAGTTCTGAAATTAAACCAATATTAAATTACTGTGATAATAATAACTTTAATCATAAAGCGTTTGCTGATTTTTTGATTAAACAAAAAATGGATCATGAAGAAATAACTTTTTTTAAAAATATTTATTCTTTAGAGCCTTCTAATTATGCAAAAATAAAACAAGGAAAAATTATAAAAAAAAAATATTGGAAAATTGAAGACTCTCCAAATCGATTAAGTTTTTTAGATAATAAAAAAAAATACCTAGATTTATTTGAACATTCTGTCGAAAAACATCTGATTTCTGACAGAAAAATTGGTCTTTTGTTTAGCGCTGGAACGGACAGCACAATGTTGGCAACAATTATGAAACGAAAACTAAATTATCCTATTCAAACTTATACTTATGATTTTTTAGATAATAATTTTGGAGATAGTTATAAATCAAAATTATTATCTAGGAAATTAAATATTATAAATAAACTTGCAATAGTTAAACCATTAGATGTTGTAAATGAACTCGATAAAGTTTGTTTTGAATTAGAGTCTCCATTTACTTCAATTAGAATTTTGGGAATGAGAAAAGCTCTTCAGTTAATAAAAAAAGACAAGTTAGCAGTGGTATTTGAAGGAGGCGGTGGAGATGAAATATTGGGCGGTTATGATTATAATGTTATTTTTTACTATCTTGATCAAATTAAGAAAAAAAAAACAAATGTAAACAACTTCATTGATGACATTTTAAAACAAAAAAAAATTCACAAAATATTTAATTACTTAATTACCATTACTAATCAGTTTGGATCAATTAAAGATTGCACTCCTTTTGTAAATATAGAAAATTTTAGTAAAGATTTTCTAGATGAGTACTTAGACGAAAAATTTTTTTCTGAGGAAGAATTTCCTAAAAAAATAAACAATTTACAGAAATCACAATATACTGATATTAAATTTGTAAATTTACCAAGGAGCCTAAAGTATACAGACAGGTTGTCAATGAATAGAGGTTTGGAAAACAGAGTTCCTTTCTTAGATCATCATTTAGCTAAGTTTTGTTTTAACTTAACTAATCAAGATAAAATAAAAAATAGAATTACCAGATATATTTCTAAAGAAGCATTAAAAAAATATAAAACCAAAGGTTTTTTTGATAAGCAAAAAAAAACAATTACAGATCCACAATCTCAATGGTTAAGAACATCTTTGAAAGATTTTATATTTGACACATTTTCATCTCAGGATTTTAGAAATGTTGGAATTTTTAATCAAAATAATGTTAAAAAAAATTTTGAATTTTTTCTAAAAAATCCTCAACAAACTAGTTTTGATATTTTTCAAATTTTTACTACATTTAAATTCTACCATTTATTCAAAAAAAATTTTAATTGCTAAATATGGATTTTTATAAAGTAATTCTAAATACACTTTTCAAATTGGATAAGAAAAAAACTTATATTATTTTTTTTCTTATTATGATTGGTACTGCCCTAGAAATTCTTTCTATAGGCTCAATTATTCCATTAATTTCTTTTATTTCAAATCCTGAGAATTTTAACTTTGTTTTGATAAAGAATATAAATATATTTGAAGGAAAAACTTTTTTAATTTTAATTTTGATTGTTTTTTTTGTTTATTTATTTAAAAGCATTTTTTTAATTTTAATAAATTATAAACAAAATATTTTTGCTTGGAATTTATATGAGAAAATTTCAAATTTAATTTATTCAAACTATATTAATAAAAAATATTCTTTTCATTTAAAACATCATTCATCTGAACTGACTCGAAACATTAAAGATGAGATAAAAAAATTTGTAAGTGGCGCTGTAATACCATTGTTAAATTTAATTATTGAATTTATTACTTTGTTTTCAATTTTTATTTTGTTAGCAATATATAATTTTAAGGTAACTATATTTGCATCGAGCACTCTATTAATTTTTGTTGGTTTATTTATTTTAATTACAAAAAAACCAATACTTAATTTTGGTATGAAGAAACAAACTTTCGATCAAGTTATATTAAAAAAATTAAGCGAAACTTTCCAATCCATAAGAGAAATTAAAATAATAAAACTTCAAGATCTCATGATTAATTCTTTTAAAAAAGAAGTTCAAAATATTTCAATAACTCTAGCAAAATATGATACTTTAAAAAATAGTCCAAAGTATCTTTTAGAATTAGTTATAATTATTTTGTTGATGGGCTTTTTTTTAATTGGAAATTCTGAAAAATCAAATACAGATGAGCTTTTTGCATCAATCACATTATTTGCAGTTGCAGCACTTCGTTTAATTCCTAGTTTTACAAGAATAATAAATCATATCCAAACTCTCAAGTTTAATACTCCTTCCTGCCAAGTAATTATTAAAGAATTAAATTCTCCTATGATTAATTTAAGTAGTCTTGAAAAAGTTTCTGAAATAAAATTTTTAAAACAAGTAAAACTTAATAATATTTTCTTTAAATATAATTTTGAAAAAAATGGCAGGAATGATCAATTTGTTCTTAACAACTTAAACTTTATGTTAAATAAAGGAGAGATTATTGGCATATCTGGAGACAGTGGATCAGGCAAATCAACTTTACTAGACATTTTTACTGGCTTGTTAAAGCCTATTAAAGGATCTATTGATGTTGATGAAATTTCAATTCAGAAAGATGAACAATTATTAAGTTGGCAAAATAATATAAGCTATGTACATCAAAATAGTGCTTTTTTTAATGACACAATTAAAAACAATATAACTCTTTTTCAAGGAAAATTTGATCAAAAGTATTACGAAAAAATCATCGACTGCGTATGTCTTAAAGAATTTATAAATAATCTTGCAAATAAAGATGATTCAGAGTTGGGAGAAAAGGCAATTAATATTTCTGGTGGAGAGAAGCAAAGAATAGCGTTAGCTCGTGCAATTTATATGAATAAAGATATTTTAATTTTAGATGAAGCTACAAATGCCCTAGATGAGGAAATGGAAAAAAAAGTAATAAATAATATTTTAAATCTAATTAAAAATAAAAACGTAATAATAGTTTCGCACAATAGCAAAATACTAAATAATTGTGACAAAATTTATGAAATTAATAATGGAACAATGAATTTAAGTGGAAAAAGTTAAAATGATAAAAATTAAAGAAAATTTAGAAAAATTAATTAAATATCTTAAAATTTTTAGAAAATATATTATTGGTGAAAATTTACCTGATTGGAAACTAATAAATAAGAATAAAAATAAAAATAAAAAAATTAATGAAAAAGAAGAAAGAATCTTAATAGCAGTATCTGCAGGTGGTCAAGAAACATGTTTAGTATTTGAGAGCATGATAGGATCAGTGTTGCAATATGAAGGTTATAAGGTTGACTATTTACTTTGCGATGAAATTTTACCAGCTTGTATAATGGCTACAGTTAAAAACATAGATGAGGATCAATTTAGTAAACACGGATCTAAAAAAATTTGCAGCTACTGTTTTGTTAGAGCAAATAATTATTTAAAGTCAACAGGTGCAAATGTTATAAAGTTTTCTGATTTTATTACTAACAAAGACATAAAAGAGATCAATGATATAGATTTTAATCAATTATCCTTTGATGAAATAAAAAAAATGAAAATAGATAATGTGCCAATTGGAGAACATGCAAACTCAGGAACTATAAGATATTTTGCCAACTCAGATTTTTATAGTTTAAATAATGCTAAAAATATAATGATAAAATACTTGCGTTCAGCAATTATAACAAAAAAAGTTTCAGAAAATTTATTTAAAAAAAATAAATATAAAGAAGTATTAGTTAATCATGGAATATATGTGCCCCAAGGAGTTATATTAGATTGTGCCAATGAATCAAAATTAAAGACATCTACCTGGATGGTTGGCTACAGAAGAAATTCAGTTATAATTTCTCGCAATGATACATATCACAGAGCATTGATTTATGACGATAATTCAAAATGGGAAAATATTGAATTTACTAAAAAACATGAAGAAAAAATTGATAAATATTTGAAATCAAGATGGTCAGGTTCAACAGATTGGCAATTTTGGTTTAAAAACCCAAAATTTAATATTGATGAATATTTTTACAAAAATGGAATTGATACTTCAAAACCAATTGTAGGACTTGCGACCAATGTATTATGGGATGCGCAAGTATCTTTTCCAACTAATTTTTTTTCAAATATGTTGGAATGGTTATTTTATACAATAGATTTTTTTATTAAAAATAAGCACTTACAATTAATCATTAGAATTCACCCAGCTGAAGTAAATATATCAAAGGATTCGTTGCAAAGAGTTGCAACTGAAATTAGTAAAAAATATGAAAGCCTTCCTAAAAATATTTTAGTTATTAAACCAGATGATAGCATAAGCACATACTCTGTTTTTGAAAAGTGCAATTGTGTAATAGTTTATGGTTCCAAAATTGGAAGCGAAACCGCAGCAGCAAATATACCAACTATTGTATGTGGAGAAAGTTTTATAAGAAATAAAAATATTGCCTTTGACGTTAATTCGATACAGGAATACAAAAAAATTTTAGAAAAAATTCCTTTTCCAAAAAATTCTGTTTCGAAAGAAAAACTTATGAGAGCAAAAAAATACGCTTACCATTTTTGGTTTAGAAAAACGATGGAGTTTAAATCGATTTTTGAAAAAAATTTATATAAAGGAGTTAATATTGGGATAAAAAATGATCTATTCAAAATTTACGATAACAACGAAGATCCAGCCTTAAATCAAACAATTAATTCAATTATTAAGGGTGAAGATTATATTTTAGAAGATGAAAAACAATTAAATGAAAATTACAGTGAATCAAAATTTTAAATTATCAAACAAAAAAATAAGAATTCTCGTTACAGGTGGAGCGGGCTTTATTGGAAATACTTTAGTAAAAAATTTAATTAATGCAGGATTTAAAGTGAATTGTTTAGATATAAAAAAACCTGAAAAAATTTTTGATAATAATTATAAATTTTTTAAAGGAAGTATTTTTGATAAAAATGTGGTTTCGAATGCTATGGCTAACTGTAAAATAGTTATTCATTTAGCAGCAAGTTTGGGTGTAGAAAATACAGATAAAAATATTCTTAATTGTTTAAACATAAATATTATTGGAACTAAAAAAGTTTTGGAAATTGCTTTAAAGAATAAAGTAGATAGATTTATACTTACCTCTTCCTCAGAAGTGTATGGAGAACAAAAAAAATTTCCGATTAACGAAACAGCAGAACTAAAAAATAAATCAATATATGCAACAAGCAAGATTGTAGCAGAACAGTACGTCAAAGGTTTTTTTCAAGCAAGCAAATTAAAATTTAACATAATAAGATTTTTTAATGTTTATGGGCACAAACAAGAAGAAAATTTTGTAATGTCGAAATTTATAAAAAACATAAAGTTAAAAAAGCCTTTAACAATTTATGGTAATGGAAGACAAATAAGATCATTTTGTAATGTTGAAGATGCAACAATAGGATTGATTGAAGTTATTAAAAATGGAAAATTAAACGAAACCTACAATATTGGAAATAACAAAGAGCCGATATCTATTTTAAATTTAGCAAAAAAAATAATTAAAATTTCAAAAAAAAATATTAAAATAAAAAAAATTTCTTATAGTAAGAGTGATAGAAAGTTGAGTAGAGAAATTTTTAAAAGATTCCCTGACTTAAAAAAAATTTATAAACATACAAATTATCGACCTAAAATTAACCTTGAAAATGGCATAAAACAATTACTTAAATAAATATAGCGTTAAAATAAATGAAAAAAAATCAAAAAATTGTTGCAATAGTTCAGGCCAGATATAATTCAACAAGACTCCAAGGAAAAGTATTAAAAAAAATCAATGATTTATCAGCAATAGAGATATTACATAAAAGAATAACCAAATCGCAAATAATTTCAGATGTAATTATTGCCACTTCCAAAAATGCTAAGAACAAACCTTTAATCAATTTATTAAAAAAAAAAAATATAAACTACTTTGTAGGAGATGATGAAAATGTTCTAAAAAGATATTACAAGGCTGCAATTTTATCAAAAGCCGATGTAATAGTTAGAATTACAGGTGACAGTATACTTATTGATTACAGACTTATCGACAATATGATCAAAATATTCTTAAAAAAAAAAGTAGATTTTTTAAGCAATACCCAGCCTATGACATTTCCAGACGGGCAAGATATTGAGATTTTTTCTATTAAAACTTTAAGAAAAGCTTATGAAAATGCAAAAGGCAAACATGAAAAAGAACATGTTACACCATATATATTAAAATCTAATTCTTTTAAAAAATACAATTTTAAAAATAAAAATAACTATTCTAAATTTAGATGGTCTTTAGATGAAAATGATGATTTAAAGATAATAAAATTAATTATTAATAAATTTAAACCAAATATTTATTTTAGCTGGAAGCAAGCACTAAAACTTGTTAAAAAAAATAGTAAGAAATATTCATCCAATAGTCATATAGAAAGAAATGAAGGTGAAAGAATGTTAAAAACAAAAAAATTGTGGAAAAGAGCCAAACAAATAATACCTGGTGGCAACATGCTTTTATCAAAGAGACCAGAATTATTTCATCCAAACAATTGGCCAGCATATTATAAAAAAGCCAAAGATTGCAATATTTGGGATTTAGATGGAAAAAAATATTATGATATTTCTTTGATGGGTGTCGGTTCTAACATTCTAGGCTATGCTAATAATCAGGTTGATAACGCAGTCAAAAGAGCAATTTCTAACAGCAATATAAGCACTTTAAACTGTCCTGAAGAAGTTGAGCTTTGCGAAAAGCTTTTAGAATTACACCCATGGGCAGATATGGCAAGATTAGCTAGAACTGGAGGTGAGGCAAGTGCAATTTCTGTTCGTATAGCAAGGGCAGCAAGTGGAAAAAGTAAAATTGCATTTTGTGGTTACCACGGTTGGCATGATTGGTATCTATCAGCAAATCTAAAAAATAAAGATAATCTTAAGTCTCATTTAATGCCAGGACTTGATCCTGCGGGAGTACCGGAGTCTTTAAAGAACACTTCAATTCCCTTTAATTATAATAGATATGATCAATTAGAAAAAATTATTCAAGAACACGATATTGGTGCAGTAAAAATGGAAGTATCAAGAAATCAAAAACCAGAAAAAAATTTTTTAAAGAAAGTGAGAAACATATGTACTAAAAAAAAAATAATTTTAATTTTTGATGAATGTTCATCAGGTTTTAGACAAAGTTTTGGTGGGTTGCATAAAATATATGGGATTAATCCTGACATGGCTTGGTTTGGAAAGGCGCTTGGTAATGGTTATGGAATTACAGCTATAATTGGAAAAAAAGAAATTATGGATTATGCACAAAACAGTTTTATAAGTAGCACTTTCTGGACTGAGAGATCAGGTCCTGTGGCAGCAAATAAAACTCTTGATATAATGGAAAAAATTCAGTCGTGGAAAATAATTACTGATAAAGGAAAAAAAATTCAAAATGAATGGAAAAAAATAGCAAACAGACACAATTTAAAAATACAAGTAAATGGTATTCCTGCTCTATCGACATTTGGTATTATGTCTGATAATTGGCTCAAGTACAAAACTTATATGACTCAAGAAATGTTAAGAAATAATTTTTTAGCCTCAAATGCAATTTTTGTTTCAATAAAACACGATGAAAAAATGCTTAAAAGATATTATGAAATTTTGGATAAAATATTTAAAGATATTTCGGATTTTGAGAGAGGAAATAAATTAGTTGATGAAAAACTTAATGGGCCAGTCTGTCATTCAGGATTTAAAAGGTTAAATTAATTAAATATGAAATCAAAAAAAATTAAAGTGGGAGTGATAGGTTTGGGATATGTTGGCTTACCTCTTTTTTTGTTATTAAGTAAAAAGTTTATGGTTTATGGCTTTGATAACGATCAAAGAAAAATAAATCTTTTGAAAAATAAAAAATCATATATTTCTGATATTTTAG
>CEUZ01257056.1_pt1 | contig 10458 bp, 11 predicted proteins | sample 361511 | NCBI WGS metagenome assembly CEUZ01 (sample SAMEA2622822, study PRJEB7988) | marine metagenome | biome: marine biome (ENVO:00000447); feature: surface water layer (ENVO:00002042); material: "saline water (ENVO:00002010), including plankton (ENVO:xxxxxxxx)" | depth 5 m | reverse complement strand
CTCAGTCTTATCAGGACTGCGCTCTAACCAGCTGAGCTACTGGCCCTAGAACTAATAAACAACTATGCAATTATATCTGAATTTCAATACTTTCATAGTTTTTCGTTGATATTCTGACAACTTGGAAAACAAGTAAGTGTTGTTTTTTTAAGAATTTTTTTAAGATTATCTATCTGGCTACCAATAACCAAACCGCTCTAAATCGGTATTCTAGAGCCAATAGGAACTGCTTGGTGTATAGTAAATCCCAACACTTATTGAAGGTAGCATAATCATGACAAAGAAAAATGGCAAATTTGACTCTATGGCTAATGAACCATTATCACGTAGAGATTATATTGGCTGTGGATGTTTGATTATTATACTTATTGTCATCGGATATGTGGTTTGGCTAATTTACGGGTTGTTATTCTGATTAATACAAGTAAATAATAAGAAAATTAGTACAAATAACATTAGGTGCCAATTTCTTATAAACCAAAACAAGAAAATCTTTGGTCTTTTCATCTTTGTAGGAGCAAATCAAGTAACGTTTTGGATTTTATATACCCAGACTGGAAATATTGCTAATAGTATTGGTATTACTGCTTTCATTAGTATAATTCTTGTTGGTTTTTTATTGGTTGGGTAAAGTAGACCAGCGTAAGCAACAATGATTTTACTTTAATTTTCTTATAATCATAATGTTAAAAACTACAGCACCTGCTATAGACATAGCGACACCACCCCATATACCAGTGCTTAAATTTCCAGTAGTAACGCCTATAATTAAACCCAAAACAACACCAACCATTACCCCAAAGATAGTACCTCCAAGAATAAATGGCCAAATTGGATTGTCAGAATCTATTACGAATGGTGTCTTATCATCCATCTATCTATAATCTGTACATTTAGGCTAGATAACCCTAGCAATCAGGCATGTACCAGACTGTACCTTCTTTATCAAACTTGTGGTAGCCAGAACATCCATTCTCGACAGCGGCTGCTTCAGCAGCTTCAGCGGTTTCATAGACTATGCCTTCGCACTTTTCTCGTTCACCAGATTCACCAGTGTAGAAGTGATGACCCATTTCTCCGTTCTTTTTACTTTCTCCATCGGCGTCAGTAGGAGTATCAGCCATAACAAGCGTAGTGGTCATTACCAAAATAACCAAAACCGCTGTAACACCTATTAAAGCACTAAAATATATTCTTGAAATCATACCGGTATCATATCACAGATGTGTATTTACAGTATTGCATCCACAATTTTTTGCTTATAAGGGTAGCCATATTTAATTTTGGTATAATGGCTCTATGCAAAAACTAATTATCATATGTACTTGGCCGATTCGCATATTATTCTGGCCAGTAAAGTATATTTCCCGTTCATATTTCAGTGAATCAACTAACTTAAATAAAAATCGTGAATCTAAAAAATATCATTTTAATGATGCTGGATTAGATGGTGGCGACTTAGGCTAAACAATTATTCATCAGGCATCAAGCAATTGGATTATAAATATATGGAATCTTCACAAGCTAATAATATAATCGCATCCATAATGAAAGGTTCATTTGACTTAAACGTCAAAACATTACCCAATACTCAATCGTTAATGCGTATGGATGCAATCGATACTGCAAAACATGCATTTGAATCTGAAATGGATGGATTTGCTTTAAATTCTAGTGAATATCTTACAACTCCTTCTGCTCAAATCCTTAATCGCATGTATCCTGGCATCAATATTGAAGGGTCTATCCCATTAAATCTCCCACTAAAACAAAACGTATTTGAGAGCACTGAAAATGCAGCAAATATCGGTACTAAAATTGTACGGCTAAACCAAACTGTAAGCCCCGACTCCACTGATAACCTTTCATATTTAGAAAAACTTACTGCTACGATTAAAAACCACGATATGTTGTTGATATGCGAAAATCTCTCCATAGATGAATCAAAATCAATTCTTAAATTCGCAAAAAATGTTGGAATAAATAAATTCATGACCTACCACGATATAGAATCTGAATTAATCGAAAACCTAAAACAGTTGGTCAATCTTGGAGCACACATAGAATTAGCATTTAGTGACGTTATGCCACTATCATCCAAGATGACAATTGAAAAGATATGTACAACCATAAAAGAACTCGGGGTAGACTCTTGTATTGCTACGACTAGATTTGGAAATATTGAATTACCACCACCTGCAGAAGGAATGAGGATGTTTATAGCATGCTTGTTGGAAAAAGGCTTCTCTGAAAAAGATATCAATAAATTGGTTAAAGAAAATCCGAAGAAACTGATTACATAATTAATTTCTTTGAGAAAGAAGGTTTTTAACTTCTTTAATATATCCAAATTTTAACCGAGCTATACCCTTAAGATCCTCAATAGCAGTTTTAATAATTTTAACCCTAGTGTCTGGGTCATCTACCCATCTAACAGGAATTTCTTTTACTTTATATTGGTTCTTAATAGATAATACAATCAATTCACTATCAAAAAACCATCCATTATCTTTCACGAAAGGAAGTAATTGATCAGCTAACTTGGAATTTATTGCTTTAAAACCACATTGGTAATCACTGATATATAAAGGTCTAAATCCTTGTATAAAAACGATGCGCATTATAAAGCTATAGATTCTAGAGATTAATTCTCTATTCAACGGTCGGCCTATAACTTTTGATCCCTTCTTCAATCTAGACCCAATTACCAAATCGCAAGATTCATCTCTTATTGAATCTAACATACTTGGCAAAACTGATAAGTCAGTTGATAAATCCACATCCATGTAGCAGTGAATATCAAAGCCTGAATCAAGCCATGCCGTTCGTAAAGCACGACCTCTACCTCTTAATTCTAATCTAGTGTAAACAACTTCAGTGAATCTGTTCACTAATTCTTTTGATATTTCCGCAGTTTTATCTGTGGAACCATTATCAACTATATTTATTTTCCAATCATAATTAGTAAGCGATGATGATATGGATTCATGCAACTTGTTTATACTGTTAAACAAGCTCAATTCTTCATTCAAAACAGGTATAACTATTTGCAATGAGGTTTTCATTTATTATAAAAGTCGGTTTTTAGTGTTTAAAATGCCTAACACCTGTAAATGCCATCGTAATATTGCAATCATTTGCGGCTTCTATCACTTCTTCGTCTCTAATTGAGCCACCAGGTTGTATTATTGTAGAAATACCGTTATCCGCAGCCATTATGATGCTATCTTTAAAAGGAAAAAATGCATCTGAAGCCAAAACACAATCCTTCGCTTTATCTCCTGCAGCCCTGAGAGCCAAGTGAACACTATTTACTCGGTTAGGCTGACCGGCTCCTAAGCCAATTATAGATTTATCTTTTACCAATAAAATGCTATTAGACTTAACATGCTTACAAGCTTTCCAAGCAAATTCCATATCTGAAATCTGATTTTTAGCAGGCAATTTTTCAGACACAATGGTCCAATCATCATATTTTTCTTCACTAGAATCAGTAGTTTGAACCAATACCCCTCCCACTATTGAACGCAACTCAATCTTATTATCTTCAAATCCACTGACCTCCAAAATTCGTGCTCTTTTTCTTTTCTTAAATATTTCTAATGCCTTTTCTTCATATCCTGGCGCAATTATCACATCATACAAAACCCCTTTCATTGCCTCTGCTGTTTCTTTCTCAACCTTTTTATTAAAAGCAACTATCCCACCATAAGCAGAAACAGGATCACCATTATAAGCACCAGTATAAGCTTCAACCTGTTTTGACCTACTTGATAATCCACAAGGGTTAGTATGCTTAATAATAGCTACTGTGTTTTCTTTAAAATCATTTACGATTCTAAATGCAGAATCAGCATCAAGTACATTTGAATAAGACAATTCTTCACCACTATGTTGAACCAATTCTCCTAAACCAACAGATGATTTTTCAAAATCTACTCCACTATACAAAGCGGCTTTTTGATGAGGGTTTTCTCCATATCGCAATTGTTTAACTTTTCTATACGGCAATGACAAATGTCCGTTAAATTCACTAGCAGTATCTGCAAAATATTTTGCTATTACTGCATCATAAAAAGCAACATGATTAAAAGCTTTACTAGCAAGATGTTTTCTATCTTCTAAACTCAACTTGTCAGGAAGTTTTTCAACAACCCAAGAATAGTCGTCTGGATCAACTAATATAACTACATCGGCGTAATTTTTTGCTGCAGACCTTATCAATGTGGGACCGCCAATATCAATATTTTCAATTATTTCATCCAAATCTTCAGGGTTAGCTTGGGCAATCTTTTCAAACGGATAAAGATTAACAGCTACCAAATCAATAGTAGAGATACCCTGAAATGACAATGAAGATATATGAGAAGGATCATTTCTTTTGGCAAGAATTCCTCCGTGAATATGAGGGTGAAGAGTCTTAACTCTGCCATCAAGCATTTCTGAAAAACCAGTGATTTCTGATACTTCTATGGCCGAAATACCTTCATGCGAGTTAATAGCTTTTGCACTTCCTCCCGTGCTTATCAATTCATAACCTTTTGTTTTTAAATCAACAGCTAGGTCTACTATTCCTGATTTTTCATAAACACTTATTAAAGCTTTCATATCTTTCAAAAATTCTCCAAATCAAATACGGTATCGATAAATAAACAATACCGTTTTTATATTTTTAGCTAAACAAATTTAACTTGATCACCGTTATTTCTTTCCTGAATTTCTCCAATCACAATAACTTCAGGCAAAATTGACCTGATATTATTCGCTGCTTCAGGAGTTGCTATCAGTATCATTCCTAATCCCATATTAAATACTCGAAACATTTCACTCGAATCTACTTTCATCAATTTTTCCAATAAATTGAAAAGAATGGGTATATCCCAACTACTCAAATTTATAATTGCAGCTAAATCACTAGGCAGCGCTCTTGGTAAATTTTCAGAAATACCCCCTCCTGTTATATGAGCCATGCTTTTTATATTGTTTTTCACCTGTTTTATCAACGGATGATAAGGTTTATGGGGCGTTGTTAAGGCTTGACCTAATTCGCACTTAAGTTCATCAAAATACTTCGTAAGCAATTTGGATTCATTATCTAAATTCAGCTTATTTCTTATTAAAGAAAATCCGTTAGTATGTATTCCATTAGAAGCCAAACCAAGAACAATGTCTCCGACATTTACTGATGACGACTTCAAAAGATTACGTTCAGATACAATACCTACAGAGAAACCTACAATTTCTATATCTTTATTTGAGTAAACTCCAGGCATTTCTGCAGTTTCTCCACCTATAAGAGAACATTCGGATATTTTACATGCGTCTCCAATCCCCTTCCCAATTCGTGCGATAGTATCTGATACTAATTCACCTGTAGCTATATAGTCCAAGAAAAATAAAGGATCAGCCCCAGTTGTTAATACATCATTAACACAGGCGTTCACTACATCATGCCCTAATTTTTCATATTCATTTAAGGCAACCGAAATTCTTGATTTTGTACCAACTCCATCTGTACTTGAAACCAACAAAGAGTCAGAAGAATTGTTCAACCTATATACAGCACCAAATCCACCTACACCTTCGACAACATTCTTGTCATAAGTAGATTTCGCTATCTTAGATAAAAAACTCACAGTTGTTTCAGCTGCATCCCTGTTTACACCTGCATCTCGATAGGCATCTCTGCAACGATTCAAATCCATTTCAATCACCTAAACCCACGATAAATCAAAAAACACTAACGGAACCAAGTCTATATATCATACTTCTAGAGACAACTTATCCATCTCTAATTGAACAGGTATTGGGTGGTTACCGGTAAAACAACCCATACAAACATTTGATTCCTCCGCTTTAACAGCCTTCAAAAGACCAGCATGACTCAAGTATCCCAAAGAGTCAGCTTCTATAGTATCTTTTATTTCATCAATACTATTGTTGGCAGCAATAAGCTCTTTGCGAGTGGGGAAATCAACTCCAAAATGGCACGGGAATTTTATTGGAGGTGCACATATACGTAAGTGAATCTCACTTGCACCTGCATTACGCAATAATGAAACTACTGGTTTACTGGTTGTCCCTCTAACAATACTGTCGTCCACGACCACTAAACGCTTTCCTTGAATCAACTCTCTTAGTGGATTCAATTTAACCTTCACACCCACTTCACGCATACGCTGGTCTGGATTTATAAAGGTCCTGCCAACATACCTATTTTTCACTAAACCTTCTCCAAAAGGTATACCCGATTCTTCTGAATATCCAACGGCCGAAGCGGTAGCGGAATCGGGTACGCCAATCACCATGTCAGCCTCAACAGGATGTTCTCTGGCTAGCTCTTTACCCATAAGTAACCTGCTCTTATAAACCAATTTCCCATCTATTTCACTATCTGGACGGGCAAAATAAATATGCTCAAAAACACAAAAGGAACATTTTTCCATATCCTTTTGATAAATTGATTTATACCCTTGGGAATCAAATATAATAGCCTCTCCTGGATTCACTTCTCTTACATATTTCGCCCCAACATTATCCAACGCACAGCTTTCTGATGCTATTATCCATCCTCCATTAACCTTTCCGAAGCAAAGAGGTCTGACTCCAAGCGGATCGCGTACGGCTATCAACTCTTTTTCTGTCATTAAAGTTAATGAATATGCCCCTTGGACTTTCCTCATCAAATAGGCTATTCTTCCTTCCCATGTACTAGAGGGGGCGTTTGATACGATTTTAGCTATTACTTCCGAATCACTACTAGTATTGAAATCATAACCTAATTCTTCCATCTCTCTTTTTAATTCAAGCGAGTTGACTACATTACCATTATGAGCGATAGCTAACTTGAAATTTCCTCCATCCACAACTATAGGTTGAGCATTTTTGATATTACTCGTACCTGTAGTTGAATATCTTGTATGGCCAATAGCTATATCTCCCGTTAAATAATCAAGGTCTTCATCTTTGAAAACATGAGTTACTAGCCCCATACCAGTGCGCAATTTAATTTTATGACCGTCTGCACTTGCTATGCCGGCACTTTCTTGTCCTCTATGCTGTAAAGCATATATCCCATAAAATGCCAGCCTTGACACATCTCCATTTGGGTCATAAACACCAACTATTCCACATTCCTCACCAAATTTCTTATCAAATTCCGGATTGGTCATTTTATTGCTACACCAATTAGTTAAGATTTACACACTTGGTTTATAACTTAAAACCCGTGAAAACTTTACTACATATCAACGACTTATTTAACAACTTTATCCGACTTTAAAGGGATAATTTTTAATAATGAAGGGACAACAAAAATCAACAGGGTAAGTGATGTCAATCCGATGACACTATTGATTATTAAAGCCATGCTTGGATTAAACAAAGTAGCAGAGACTCCTATAATAATTGCACCAAATGGTCCTGTTCCAATAGCAAGACTAACCACTCCCAAAGCCTTGCCTCTATAATCTATATCTGAAACCAAAACTACAATCGCTGCCTGCATGGTACTAAATCCAGCGGCACCAATACCCAATAATCCCAAAGTAATTAAACTGAAGTAATAAGAATCAGATATTCCTAATCCCAAAAGAGCCAAAAACGTAACAAAGCATCCCACAATGAATATCAAGCCATGGCGTCTTATTTTAGGTATAGAAGCAACTAGTAATGCCCCGGTTAAAGCACCTACTCCAAACATGCCTTGAAGTGTCCCCATTTTAGTTGGTCCCACATAAAGGACTTGCTTGGCAATTATTGGGATTAAATGTGAATAAGAGAAAAGAAACAAGTTCATTACAAACGTTATCCCAATTACACTTAAAATTAGTTGATTAGAACTCACGTATTTGATTCCATCAATCATATTTATAGGTCTACTGGATTGATTTTGTTTCTTAATATTGGTTTCAAGTTTCAAATTCCACATCAATACGCAGGCCAATAGATGCAATATTAAAAGTACTATGAAAACCAAATGGTTGCCATAAAGACTAGAAATCCCAATTATTGCACCCGCCATAATTGGACCGATACTGAGACTTAAACTCATAGCAACTGAATCTAGTGCAAACCCGTTAGTTGCTCCTTCTTCTTTTAAAATATCATGTACCATTGATCTCCTAGAAGGCATTTCAACTGAATAACCTATACCAGTAATCAAAGCAGCTATATAACAATGCCAGAATTCCAATAATTCAAGTGAAACAATGACAAGAATAAATGAAATCCCAACCAAACACGTTATTTGCGTAAACAAGAGGATTTTCTGCCTATTCCATACATCAGCTAAATATCCAGCTAGAACGCCCAACACAAACATTGGGAACATACAAAAAAAACCAACTAATGAAACATAAAAAGATGAATCTGTAAGCTCAACAACTATCCATCCATACGCAGTTACTTGACCCCATCTTGATATATAAGAAAGTAGATTGAATATCCACAAAATACGATATTGTGAAGTTTTAAAAGATGCAAATGTATTCATAATTATTAATAAAATAGAGAAGATAAAATGCACCCGCTCCTTAGCAGGAATACAAATCAATGAATCAACACCTAGGTGGCACTGATAATACACCTTACTAGCTTGACACTTTATTTGCCATGGTTTTAACATGAAAGTTAGCTAGCGCCAATTTTTATCTAAATATAAATTATTTGGTGTCTACAATTAATCAACGAGGAGGTTAGCGTTGAATACGACAATTATCGTAACCGCGCTCTTATCCATTCTCGTTGGCCTTTTATTAGGCACAGTTGTTGGTTATTTTTACAAATGGCTTTTAAATTTCAAACGAAGAGAAGAAGCAAAGGAAGAAGCCCAAGTCATTCTTGACACAGCTAAGAATAAAGAACGAGACATAATCTTAGAGGCGAAAGAGGAGGCAATTAAAATAAGATCAGCTGGTCAAGCTGAAATTAGAGAGAGACGTTCTGAAGTTAATAAAATCGAAAATAGACTTTCTTTCAGAGAAGAAAAAATAGACCAAAAATCAACCGAGATTGAGAAAAAAGAACGCGATTTAAATCAAAAAGAAACTGAAATAAATAAGGCTTCTGACGAAGTTGAAACGATTCGCCGGTCTCAGGTAGAAAAAATGGAGGAAATAGCAAATTTAACTATATCAGAAGCACAAACTCAACTTTTAGACCAAGCTGAGCATGATATACAAAGAGAGATTTCAATTCTTTATCGCGACATTGGGCGAAAAGCAGATTTAGAAGCAGAAAACAAAGCTAGAGAAGTAATCGGAATAGCTATACAAAAACTTGCTTCAGATGTCGTGTCAGAAGCTACATTAACAACTGTACCATTACCGTCAGACGAATTGAAAGGACGGTTAATTGGCCGCGAGGGCCGAAACATAAGAGCGATAGAAAAAGCTACGGGTGTGGATTTATTAATAGATGAAGTCCCTGAAGTAGTTACTTTATCTTGTTTTGATCCAATAAGACGCGAGATAGCTAGGCTATCAGTGACTAAACTTATCGCAGATGGCAGAATTCATCCGGCAAGAATAGAAGAAGTTGTAGAAAAATCTACGGATGAACTGACTAAAACTATAGGTAAAATAGGACAAGATACGATTCTAGATACAAGGGTAAGAGGAGTAAATCCCGAATTATCCAACTTACTTGGAAGGCTCCAATACAGGTTCAGCTATGGTGAAAACGTACTCACCCACAGTATAGAAGTAGCCTATATTGCAGCTGCGATTGCAGCAGAAATAGGAGGCGATGTTAAAGTCAGCAAACTTGGCGGATTATTACATGATATAGGTAAATCCCTTACTCATGAAGTTGAAGGTCCTCATGCTGAAATAGGTGCAAATGTAGCAGAAAAAAATAATATACCAAAACATGTTTGCGCAACAATAAGAGAACATCATGATGATGACCATAGCTCCGTTGAGTCTTATATAGTCGCTGCCGCTGATGCTATAAGTGCAGCCAGACCAGGAGCACGAAGAGATACTGTTGAACAATACATCAAAAGGATGGAAGCATTAGAAGATGTCGCAGGCAGTTTTGATGGTGTAGAAAAATGTTTCGCTGTTCATGCTGGACGCGAAGTAAGGGTTATGGTTGAACCGGAATCTATCGATGATTTAGAAGCTAATAAAATGGCAATTGGAATCGTAAAGAAAATCGAAGAGGAACTTGCTTATCCAGGACAAATAAAAGTCACTGTAATAAGGGAAAGCAGATCAATAGAATACGCTCGTTAGAAGTCAATCGTTCAAGTGGATAGTAATCACAAATACAGACTACTATCCACTATAAATTGATTAAATCCGACAACCAATAACGGCTATTATATTTTATGAAAACATATATCATTGATATATCGCATTTCTAAAAATCGGCTGATTTATCTTATAAATATTGATACCATTTATTATTGCAATATCCTCATATTTCTTAGGAGGAATCCCTACAGGATACCTC
>CEUZ01291970.1_pt1 | contig 10459 bp, 9 predicted proteins | sample 361511 | NCBI WGS metagenome assembly CEUZ01 (sample SAMEA2622822, study PRJEB7988) | marine metagenome | biome: marine biome (ENVO:00000447); feature: surface water layer (ENVO:00002042); material: "saline water (ENVO:00002010), including plankton (ENVO:xxxxxxxx)" | depth 5 m | reverse complement strand
TGATGTGGATTAAAGAGACATAGGTAAGAGATTATCTGTAAATATAAAATGTATTTCTTAAAAAAAACCCTCTCTCCGAATAAACAGAGAAAGGGTTTCAATTATTTAATTTACTTGTTTGAATTAAAGTTGAATCTTAACGAATGCAATTACGAAAGCGTAAAGCACCAAAGATTCAATCAAAGCAAGACCAATAATCATTGGAACAAAAATCTTTCCTTGAGCAGACGGATTTCTTGCAATCCCGTCAAGAGCTGCTGCTCCGACTTTTGCTTGCGCTAAAGATCCACCAAATGCTGCTAATCCAATTGCCAACGCTGCTGCTAAAGAAGCATATGGATCATGGCTTGCTGCTGCACCCTCTTCAGCAAAAGCTGAAGCTGAAGTCAATAAAACTGTCAGTGCTGTCAATGTCGTCCAAGTTTTTCTAATCATATCCCATTTTTCCTTTCTTAATGGTCGTGTGATGTTGATAGAGAAATGTAGACCATCGTCATTAAACAAAAAACGAAAGCCTGTACAAAAGCCACAAAAATTCCAAGCCCATAAAAAATCATAGGGATTAAATACGGAGCGAGGTCACTAAATACACTGAGAACCACGTGGTCCCCCATGATGTTTCCTCTTAAACGAAGAGCCAGTGAGAGCGGTCGAAACACGTGTGAAGCAATTTCAATAATTGCCATGAGTGGAGAAAGCCACAACACGGGTCCCATAAAATGTTTCAAATATCCAATTCCATGTTCTTTAATACCGACCCAATTATAATAAATAAAAACAAACGTTCCCAAAGCGAGGGTTGTATTTAAATTATCAGTGGGTGGTAAAAAACCAGGAATCAAACCTAATAAATTTGAAAAAAAGATAAATGTAAAAAGAACTCCAAGCATCGGGTAAAAACGAGGAGCATCATGATCTCCAATGACGTTTTGAGTTAATTTAAAAAGACCCTCAGCTAAAATTTCAAAAAAATTCCGATATGAAAGCTTATCATCTGGAATCAAAGCTCCTTCTGAAGAGTGATGTGCTCTGAGCATCTGAACTCTCGCCACCCACATCGTAATGATCATGAACGAAGCAATAAGAATAGAGCCCGTTACATGGTGAGGACCATGTTCTAACGCAGGGATTAAAGAAAACCAGGTAAACCCATGTTCCATTTTAATGACCTCTTCTTTCTGAAAGTGTTTTCTGGCTCCATAAAAAGCCACCAAACAACGGAACAATTACAAGTGTTCCCAATCCAAAGATAATAGGTAACCCTTGTGTATTTTTATTTCCATAGTGAAATAAAAGAGCAACAATTGCACCTAACATTAATAATTTTAAAAGCCCATAAACCAACGATTGAATTCCGTAAGACCAACGAGTTTCGGTATGAGCAGATTGACTCATCTGCATTAAGGTCCCAACTAATCTTTCTAAGAAAAATAAATCCATTACACACAAGGACCAAAAGACAATAAAAACTTGTGCAGCTTGAAATCGGTTTGAAGAAAAAAGAACAAAGAGGGAAGAACAGAATAGTCCATAGAATAAGGCAATCCCAAAATAGGTCACCCAATTCAAACGAATTGCAGATTGATCTTGCTTATTCATCGGTACCGAACGACTGCTCATTTTGAGTTTTCTTTCTCATTTTCTTTCAATGACGTCTTTATCAAACGTCCCATGCCAACACCTAGCCCTACAATTGCGCCTAAAGCGACAATCCAAGGAACATCTCCATAACGAGAAGAAACCCAATATCCCAAACCAACACCTAAAAGCGACCAAAAGATCAACTCACTGCTGAGATGAACGAATAAAGCAAGGCTCTTCACCCAATGACGATTTTCCATTGAACTCCGTTGAGTTAGCATCCTCCCCCTAGCAGCGTCAATTGGATTCGTCGGAGAAATCTCAATCTCATCAGATAAAAAAAAAATCTACTATTTCAAGGTGTTATTAGGCTCATTTTTTCAGACTAAAAGAATACGCCTTTAAGTTTAGCGGAGTTCTTTAGCTGCTTTTTCAATTCTTTCATTCAATCGATGAATTCTTACTTGTATGAGAGCAGGTGTTGGATGATTTTTTAGTAACTTTTGATAAATCTCTAAAGCTTGATTTTTTTCTTCAAGTTCTTCATAACTATTTCCAATTAAAAATTGAGCATGAGGGATTAACGCAGATTTAGGATAATCTTTCATAAAGGTTTCTAATTGTGAAATTGCACTTCTAAATCGTTCATGCACTTTTTTTAAATCTCTCAATTTTAACTCATCAGCAGAAGTAAAATAAGAAAGACCTTTTTCATAAGAGGCTTTTTCTGCCCAAGGAGAAGAAGGATACCATTTTTCTACGTCACCAAAATATTGTATCGCTTTTTCAAAGTCCCACTGAAAGAAATAAGATTTTGCCTTTCTAAATAAAAAAAATGGAGCTTTTTTATGAGTCGGATCCTTTTTAAGCAGATCAGAGTAAATCTCAATTGCTTGATCGTAGTTTTTCGTATGAACAAACAAAATCTCTCCCAACTGAACTTGAGCTTTCCAAATAGATTCACCTGATCGACTCAATTTGATATATTTTGCAAATTCTTGAGCAGCTTGTTCATACTCGTTTAAATACAAGAATTGAGTAAATGCTGATTGATATAAAGCTTGAATTCCTAGTTTTCCTTTAGGATCCTTTTTTAAAACTTTTTGATATTCAGAGACAGCAGCCTTGTATTTTCCTTTATCCCAAAGTTTTTGTGCTAATTCATAGTGAGAGAGCGCTGGATGTCTTGAACATCCAATCAATCCAAACAAAATAAAATAAACAAAAAACTGAGCTCTAATGAGTTGAACCATCCTGTTCTGCCATTGTTTCTAATGTCGCTACCTTTTCACCCGGTGCCATTGTCATTAAACGTACCCCCGTAGCATATCGACTTTGTTCCGAAATGTCTTCAATCTTCAAACGAATTGTTTTTCCTTGAGTAGAAACGATCATCACTTCATCAGTAGGAAGAACCTGACATGCTGAAACCACAGCCCCCTTACGATCACCGGTTTTCATGGCAACAACACCTTTTCCACCCCGAGTCTGAGCTCTAAATTCCGAAACAGGAGTTCTCTTTCCATATCCATATTCAGAGACCACTAAAATTTCATGATCTTCTTTTGATGGATCAAAAGTCTCTAATGCAACAACACAGTCATCTTCATCTATTTTCATGCCTGTTACACCTCTAGCGGTACGGCCCATCGGTCTAACTTGGTCTTCTTGAAAACGAATACTTTTTCCATTTTTTGTATAAATAAAGACATCACACGAACCTTGTGTACTTTTTGCACTTACGAGCTCATCACCATCTTTAATCGAAATAGCATTCACACCTGCTGTCCTTACATTTTTAAATTCTGATAATGCAGTCTTTTTAATCACACCTTTTTTTGTACACATAACCATAAACTCATCAGCAGAGAAGTTTTTAACAGGCAAAATTGCTCGGATTGTCTCACCTTTTTGTAGGGCAACAAGATTAACAACCGCTTTACCCTTAGCTGTTCGACCAGTTTCTGGAATTTTATAAACTTTTAGCCAATGAAGTCTTCCTAAGTTAGTCACACAAAGAAGATAACTCAAAGTCGTAGTATGATACAACGCCGTTGCAAAATCTCCTTCCTGTGTCGTCATCCCTTTCAGTCCTTTTCCACCTCTCCCTTGAGATTTAAAAACTTTTGGATCTGAACGCTTAATATAACCTCGATGAGTCAAGGTCACTAATGTATCTTCATCAGAAACAAGATCTTCTACTTCAAAATCACTTGTCTCATCTGCTACAATTTCCGTCTGTCTTTCATCACCAAATGAATTTCTGACTTGTTCTAATTCATCAGTAATAATTTCAAAAACTCGCTGTTCTGAAGCTAAAATAGCTTTTAATTCAGCAATAATTTTTAAAATTTCTTCATATTCATCTACAATTTTTTGTCTTTCAAGACCCGTTAACCGATGGAGTCTCATATCTAAAATTGCTTGTGCCTGAATCAACGATAATGAAAATTTTTCAACTAAACCTTTTTTTGCGATATCAGGACTTTGAGCCGAGCGAATCAGTTTGATCACGTCATCAAGATTTTCAACCGCAATTTTTAAACCTTCTAAAATATGAGCTCGAGCTTCTGCTTTTCTCAGCTCAAATGCAGTCCGTCTTAAAACTACATCTTTTCGATGTTCAATAAAAGCCCACAGCATTTCATTGAGTTTAAAAACTTTAGGTTGATTCTGATGAATCCCTAAAAGAGTAATTCCAAATGACTGTTGAAGAGGGGTTAACTTATAAAGACGATTCAAAATAATATTGGAATTCTCACCCTTTTTTAAATCAACAACAACTCGTATTCCATCACGATTTGATTCATCTCTTAAATCTGAAATTCCTTCGATTTTTTTATCTCGAACCAACTGAGCAATTTTTTCAATAAACTTTGCTTTGTTCACCTGATAGGGAAGTTCTGTGATGATGATTTTTTCCCGATCACCTTTACCGGGTTCAATCTCTGCACGTCCTCGCATCATGATTGAACCTTTTCCAGTGGTATATGCTTTTTTAATGCCGGCATTTCCTAAAATAAATCCCTTTGTAGGGAAATCAGGCCCTTTTACATATTCCATTAAATCCATGGAACTTAATTCAGGATTTTGAATTAAAGCCATAGTTGCATTAATGACTTCGGTTAAATTATGAGGAGGAATATTTGTTGCCATTCCAACAGCAATCCCTGCTGCTCCATTGACAAGAAGATTTGGAAACTTAGCGGGAAATACTTTAGGTTCAGTCAAAGAATCATCATAGTTCGGACCAAAATCTACTGTATCTTTTTCTAGATCAGCAAGAAGCTCACTGCTGAGCTTTTGCATTCGAACCTCGGTATACCTCATTGCCGCAGCACTATCTCCATCAATAGAACCGAAGTTCCCTTGACCATCGATGAGCGTATATCGAAGCGCAAAGTCTTGAGCCATTCGAACAATCGTATCGTAAACAGCTTGGTCTCCGTGAGGATGATACTTACCAATCACATCCCCCACAACACGAGCAGACTTTTTATACGGCTTATTAAAACTATTGCCCAGTTCATGCATGGCATAGAGAACCCGTCGATGCACAGGTTTTAATCCATCTCTGACATCTGGAAGCGCTCGACCAATGATTACACTCATTGCATAATCAAGATAAGCGCCTCGCATCTCGTCTTCAATATTTACAGGACTCACATTTTTATGATTTGTAACATCACTCATTTTTAAATCTCACTCATTACCAACGATAAATTGCAGAACCCCAAGTAAAACCGGCACCAAATGCCGCTGAGGCTACTAACATTCCTTTTTTTAACTTTCCTGCTTTTTCAGCTTCAGCAAGTCCTAACGGAATGGTTGCTGCGGTTGTATTTCCAAACCTTTGAATTGTATTAAATACCTTGTCTGGATCTACCTGAAGCGCTTTTGCACAAGCATCATTAATTCTCAAATTAGCCTGATGAAGAATGAAAAGATCAATATCTCCCGGAGAAAGATCATTCTCCTTCAACCCTTCCATCAAGACTTCCGGCATTCTTTTTACTGCATGCATAAAAACAGGTTTTCCATTCATTTGTGGATAAGCATCAGGTTCATCCATCAATTCTTTCATTACCCAACGTGGATATTTCGTTCCTGGTAAATCAAACCTTAAATCTCCTGCATATTTTCCATCAGCATGAAGATGTGTGGATAAAATATGTGAATCTGTGGATAAGTCAGAAATTGATTTTGCAGAAAGAATCGCAGCACCGGCTGCATCACCAAAAAGGACACTCACATCTCTTCCTCTTGTGGATAACTCTAATGCTTTTGAATGAACTTCTGATCCAACTAAAAGAATCGTTTTATACATCCCTGATCGAATAAATTGATCTGCAATTGACATTCCGTAAATAAAAGCAGAACACTGTTGACGAATATCTAATGTGGGCACTCCTGGAAGACCTAATTTTGCTTGAAGATAACAACTAGTTCCCGGAAATTGAACATCAGGACTCAGTGTCCCTAAGATAATAAAATCAATATCCTCTTTTTTTATTCCTGCTTTCTGAATTGCATCCTCAGATGCTTTCAATGCTAAATCGGAAGTTGATATTGAATCATCTTCGATCCAATACCTTTGCTCAATACCTGTCCTTTGACGAATCCATTCATCAGAAGTATCCATGTAAGCTTTTAAATCATCATTTGTAACTTTTCGGGTAGGTACATAAGACCCGACTGACAAAATTTCTGTCCGCAAACTCATATATCCAAATTCCTCACTCTAAGTGCATTTTCTTCAATAAAGTTTCTTCTCGGTTCAACCTGATCACCCATCAAGACAGAAAATATTCCATCTGCATCCACTGCATCAGCAACGGTTACTTGAAGAAGAGTGCGTGTACTAGGATCCATAGTTGTTTCCCAAAGTTGTTCTGGGTTCATTTCTCCTAATCCTTTATAACGTTGAATATTCATTCCTGATTTTCCTTCAGATAAAACAAAATCATAAAGTGCTTCAACATTAGATATCTCTTGATCCTCTTTATTTTCCTTTTGAATAATAAATGGACCTGATCCAATAACGGTCATTGTTTCATAAAATTTTTGAAGTTCTTCATACTCAGGAGAATCTACAGTTACTCTGTTTAAAGTAGTTTTTTTCCTAGAACCTTCATCAATCGACTGTACTTCCACTTTAAAACAACCATGTTCTTTATCTTCTTGAAGTTCGTAACTTAATTCAATTCCACGAGGCGCTAATTTTTTAGCAATGGAATCAAACACATTTTTTATTGCTGTCTCAGATTTTAATGTTTCCACATTAAAATTTAAATAAATTAACTCACGTAACGCTTGGAGATGAATTCGTCGTGCTCCTTTTACCAAACCATTTGTAAGTCGGTTTGCTGCTCGTAGCGCTGGAATTAATTCTGCTTTTGGTATCTGTTTCCCGTTAAAGGAAACAGTGAATTGATCAAGAGCTACGTTAACTAAATACTGTGTAAGTTCAGCATCATTTTTTAAATATTTCTCACTTTTACCTTTTTTAGCCCGATAAAGAGGAGGTTGTGCAATATAGAGATACCCTCTTTCAATAATCTCTGGCATCTGCCGATAAAAGAAAGTGAGCAACAAAGTTCGAATATGGGAACCATCCACATCCGCATCGGTCATAATAATAATTTTATGGTAACGAACTTTTGCAATATTAAATTCAGTTTTCCCTATTCCAGCTCCTAAAGCTGTAATCAGAACTTTTACCTCATCTGAGGTAAGCATTTTCTCGAAACGTGCTTTTTCAACATTTAAAATTTTACCTTTTAACGGTAAAACCGCTTGAACTTTACGATCTCGGCCTTGTTTTGCCGAACCTCCCGCTGAATCTCCCTCAACAAGGTAAAGTTCACAATGAGCAGGATCTTTTTCTTGGCAGTCAGCCATCTTTCCAGGAAGTCCTCCCAAATCTAATGCTGATTTCCGTCGCGTTAAATCCCTTGCTCTCCGAGCAGCTAATCGTGCTCTCGCGGATTCAGCAGACTTATTCACAATTTTTTTAGAAATTGATGGATTTTGATCTAAAAAAATCCCAATTTTTTCATAACTAACAGCACCAACAAAACCTTCAACTTCACTGTTGCCCAATTTGGTTTTTGTTTGTCCTTCAAACTGAGGCTCTGGAACTTTTACACTAACGACTGCTGCGATTCCTTCTCGAATATCGTCACCAGTAATTCCTTCTTTCAAATTTTTTAACAATCCACTGGACTGAGCATACTTATTCACAGCGCGAGTCAACGCATTCCTAAAACCAGAAACGTGAGTTCCACCTTCAATTGTGTGGATATTATTCACATATGAAGTAATCGTCTCAGAGTAAGAATCATTCCATTGAATTGCTACTTCTGCCACCATTCCATCTTTTTCAGCAGCAAAAACAATAACCTCTTCATGTATAGGTGTTTTTGATTTGTTCATATGCCGAACAAATTCTCGAATTCCACCCTCATAAAAAAATTCTTGCTCTTTCTGAGGTTCTATTCTTTCATCGATCAATTGAATACGTAACCCACTATTCAAAAAAGCAAGCTCTCGCATTCGGTTCGCCAAAGTATCCACATTAAATTCGACCGACTCAAAAATTTCTGCGGAAGGTTTAAAGGTAATTGCTGTCCCTCGAAGATCCGTTTCCCCGACAACTTCTAGTGGTCCTTGTGCAACCCCGACCTTGTAATTCTGTTTATAAACTTTTCCATTTTGTTTGACTTCGACATGAAGAGTTTCAGAAAGCGCATTTACAACGGCAGCACCTACGCCATGTAGCCCCCCTGAAACTTTATATGCTCCACCTTCTTCATTAAACTTTCCACCTGCATGAAGTTTAGTAAAAACTACTTCTACAGCGGAAATTCCAGAACTGTGCATTCCTGTTGGAATTCCTCGACCATCATCAGAAACAGTAATCGAGTTATCCACATGGATTGTGACTTTAATTTTTTTGGCATAACCTGCAAGACATTCATCCACAGAGTTATCCACAATTTCATACACACAATGATGTAATCCCTTTACACCAGTGTCCCCGATGTACATTCCAGGACGTTTACGAACAGCTTCTAGTCCTTCTAAAATTTTAATCTGATCGGCTGAATAGTTTGAATTCGGATTGGTCTCGGTACTCATTTGTCAGTTCTTTTGAAAAAGTTAATCCATAGCTGGAATCATTTGATTCTTTCAGCTTTCCATTTTCAATCCAAAATCGATTTGCGGGCACGTCTACTTCTTCAGTACTCGTTACAAAAACCTGCAAATCAGTCTCAGAAAGAGTTTTCAACAAAAATATCCTTCGATCTTTATCGAGTTCCGATGAAATATCATCGAGTAATAGGACAGGACGTAACCCTGTCTTTTCTCGAAAAAGATCAATTTCAGAAAGCTTCAACGCAAGCAATGCAGATCTTACTTCTCCTTGAGAACCATGGCCCTTTAAAACCTGATTTCCTAGAAGAAGAGTCCAATCATCACGATGCGGTCCAACAAGGGTCGTTTGCATTCTCTTCTCTGCAAGCGCTCTTTTTTCCAGTCGAATTTGAAAGGCTTTCTTTACTTTTTCTAACGAAGGGAAGTGCCCTTGTCCAGTGAAACTTACACCCTCTAAATTATTGTTAATAAAGAGATTATTCGCCTTTTGATTCTTATCGTCATTCTGAATGTCTGACAACCATGAACTGAGATAAAAAACATCGAGCATTGGCTGCTTTGGAGCAATTTTTTTAAGGTTCATTTTAAGCTGCTTACTGAGACGATCAAGAAACTCAAAACGGCTGTGGACAAGTTGTGCACCAATGTGGATAAGTTGTTTTGTAAATTCCTCTAAGATATCCACAGCCAAAGGCTCTTGTTTAAGAACAGCATTTCTTTGTTTTAAAACTCTTTGATAACGATTGTACAAATCTAAATAGTCAAAATTTTCAGCACAAATCATTTGATTCAAATAATTTCGTCGAAGTTTAGGCTCTCCACGAATGAGTTCGTGATCTGCAGGATGAAAAACAATCGTATGAAAACCAAGAGCTGCATGGACAAATCGTTGTTTTAAATAAGAACTCGCACTGGAATAACCTTTTCCATTGATGAAGGCTTTTTTTTTCGGATTTTTTAGACGAGGTTCATGACTCATTGTGTATTTTAAATGGGTATCCCAAGAACCACTTTGATCTACACTTTGTAGCTTACACTCAACTTCAGAGCTTTCATTTCCCCATGAAATCAACTCACTCGCATGGGAACTTCGAAAACTTCTTAACGTAGCCAGAAGAGACAATCCTTCGATAAGAGAGGTCTTCCCTTGAGCATTCTTCCCCAAAATAAAATTCAAATGTGGACCCGGACTCAATTCCAGCTCAGAAATATTTCTAAACTGCTTAAGCCGAAGACTTTGAATTTTCATAAATTAAATACGCATTGGCATGATGACATAGGTGTGATTGAGATGGCCTTCCGCTTGTAAAATCCCAGGACTCAATCGATCTTTGAATTTAAACTCAACAAAATCCGCATTCATTGAGGGTAAACAATCCAATAGATACTTTGCGTTAAAACCAATATCAATAGCTTCCCCTGTGTATTCAATATCTAACTCTTCTCGAGCCTCTCCCATATCAGGGTTTGAAGATGAAATGACAAGTAGGTTTTCCTCAAATCCTAGCTTCACTCCGCGACTTTTTTCGTGAGCAAGAAGACTTACCCTTCGAAGACCTGAAACAAGCGCCTCACGTGAAATTCGGGCGGTCTGAGAGGAATTTTTAGGAATCACTTGTTTGTAGTCAGGATATTCTCCCTCAATGAGCCGGATAAAAAGATAAGTTTCCCCAGAATGAGCAAAAAAGTAACCACGATCAAAAGCAAGTGAGATAGTTGA
>CEUZ01291822.1_pt1 | contig 10471 bp, 10 predicted proteins | sample 361511 | NCBI WGS metagenome assembly CEUZ01 (sample SAMEA2622822, study PRJEB7988) | marine metagenome | biome: marine biome (ENVO:00000447); feature: surface water layer (ENVO:00002042); material: "saline water (ENVO:00002010), including plankton (ENVO:xxxxxxxx)" | depth 5 m | reverse complement strand
TACTCTGCTTGTGGGTGTACCTGGTCTCGCTAAAACATTATTAATCAAATCTTTGGCGGATGTATTGGATTTATCTTTCAAACGTATTCAATTCACACCAGATTTGATGCCCAGCGATATAACCGGCACAGAACTGATCGATATTGATCCTACTACTGATCAGAGGTCCTTCCGTTTTTATAAGGGACCGGTCTTTGGCAATATCATTTTGGCAGATGAGATCAATCGTACTCCTCCAAAAACCCAGGCAGCCCTGCTGGAAGCTATGCAGGAGCATAAAGTCACTGCTGCTGGTCATACCTACAATCTGGAAGAGCCTTTCTTTGTAATGGCCACCCAGAATCCCATTGAACAGGAAGGAACGTACCCGCTGCCAGAAGCACAGCTGGATCGCTTCATGTTTAACCTGAAGATTGATTATCCCACAATAGGTGAAGAAATAGAAATTGTTCAGAGTACCACTGCCAGTGAACCGTTTAAATTAGACAAAGTTATGTCAATTCATGAAATTTTATCCTATCAGAATCTGGTACTTCGCGTACCCATCGCAGAAAATGTGATTGAATTTGCCGTGAAATTGGTATCGGCCACACGATCAAAAAGTGAATTTTCGCCAGATTTTATTCGACAGTGGGTAGACTGGGGTGCGGGCCCTCGGGCATCTCAATATCTTGTTTTAGGCGCAAAGGCAAAAGCTTTGTTGGATGGACGCCCTACCCCAGACATCAATGATATTTGTGAACTGGCATTACCCGTTCTTCGTCATCGGGTTTTACCAAATTTTAATGCCGAAGCGGAAGGCATGAAAGTGGATGATATCCTTAACCAATTATTGGATCATTTCACAGTATAAATATGAGCCTAGAATCCGATAAAAGGAAATTCTTGCAACCGGAAACGGTGATTCTATTAAATTCTATGGCCCTGCGTGCCAAGATGATTGTAGAGGGCTATATTATTGGTCATCACCGCAGTCCCTATCATGGTTTCAGCGTGGAATTTGCTGAACACCGCGCTTATGGATCTGGGGATGAAATCCGCCATATCGACTGGCGACTCTACGGTAAAACTGACCGTCTTTATGTTAAACGATATGAAGAGGAAACTAACCTCCGATCGTATCTGATACTGGATACAAGCCGTTCAATGCAGTATACAAGTGATAATATAACTAAGCTACAATATGGGAATTTTTTGGTCGCAGCATTGTCCTATTTAATGATTAATCAACAGGATGCCGCTGGCCTAGTCCAGTTTGATGATAAACTTCGAAGTTTTATTCATCCCAGATCCACACCCAACCACTTGAACACAATTCTTTCCCGGCTCAATGACAAAACGGCGGGTAAGGACACTCAAATTGAACCAGTACTACATAAAATGGCGGAACGAATAAAAAAACGCGGATTGGTCGTATTGATCTCGGATTTGTTTGATGACCCGGAGAATGTCATGTCTGGCCTGAAGCACTTTCGCCATAATAAACAAGAGGTAATTGTATTTCATATTTTGGATCGTAAGGAAGTGGAATTTGATTTCAATAGCAGAACTAAGTTTCTAGATATGGAAACGGGAGATGAGATAACCACCGAACCTTGGCATATTCGATCCAATTATAATGATCTCATCAAGGATTTGCAGAATTATTACCAGTCCGAATGCCGTCAGCACCGAATCGATTATTTTAGTCTGTTTACGGATCAAAACCTGGATACTGGCCTTTCGGAATATTTAAATAAACGGAAAAAAATGGGTTAAAATTTATTATCCTCCATCGGCTACATCTCTTTTGTAGCGCAAAAGCTCCAACTGCTTTTTATATTTGGCAGTATTATCAATATCAACCATCATCACTGATTTTATTTTCTTTTCCGCTTTGCGATACCAACGGCTTGCTTCATTGGAATCTTTTTCAAACCCATCTTCACCGTTTAAGTATTTATCTCCCAATCCCTCATAGGAACCGGCAATGCCCAGAGCTGCTTCAAAATCTTCTTCATTTAAAAAATGTGCTTCTTCAAAAGCTTTTTCAGCTCCTTCATAATTCTGCATTTGAGTATGAATTACACCTAAATTAAAAAACAGGTCTGCTTTCACAATTCCATCTTCCTCATTGGCAATGGCATTTTCAAAAACCTGGATAGATTTTTCTTTATTTCCCATATCATAGTAAAGCGATGCCAGCTCCCGCAGGGCTTTGCTATTTGATGGATTGATGACTGTCGCTTTTTCGTATAAGGGCAGAATTTCCTCTGCTGTCCCTCCAACGCGGGCAATAATCTGTCCGGCAGCAAAATTGGCATCAAAACTTTCCGGGTTTTTGATTACAGCTGTCAGGGCAGCATCTTTTGCCGCTTCCTTGTCCCCTAGGTCAAAATAACACTTGGCCAGCGTTGAATAAGTACTGGCATCAGAAGGTTTAATTGCGACAGCATTCTGAAAATGCTCAATAGACTTTTCCAAGAATATTTTTTTATTCTCTGCATCTTTTTCAATTTTTTTAAACTGTTCAACTCCCTCATTAAATTGGTTAGCCCAATAATGCTCTTTGTAATTGTTAACTACTTCCTTCACCGGAAGAAATGTCCCTCGAACTTCTATGGTTTTTTCGGGGTTTAAATCCATTGCTAAATCAAACAATTCAACCATTTTTACCCAATGTCCATTTTTAGCATGTATTTCCACTGCCATCACAACCGGTATCTCCGGATTATCAGGCTCTACAGCCATTGCTTTGGGTAACCATTCAGCCGCTTTGGGAAAATCCTGCTGTTGTATGGCCAGTTTTGCTGTGGTGTATTCCTGACTGGAACAGGAAAAAATTATCATAACTAATACTGTAATTATGGAAAGGAATTTTTTTTCTGTTTTTAACATATTTTCCTCATTTAAACCAAATATTTATCTTCATTAAATTACCCGAATTTTGTCTGTCATTTCAAGCGGTTGTAAAATCAGAATTTTGTTATCTAAAAATTTATAATTTAAATCAGAGTTGATAGTTTCACCTCAGGGCGCGCACCATAGTGGGAAATAATCTCTGAACTGGCAGTAGACCCATATGCACCGCACTCCTCCAGGGATTTTCCTTTTGCCAATCCAAATAAAAACCCGGCAGCATATAAATCACCAGCTCCTGTTACATCTATGACATTTGGTACAGACTTCGCTTCAATTTCAATCACGGAATCATTATGAATGATTAAAGAGCCTTTCTCTCCGATTGTAATTACAGCAATAATACCCAGAGACTTAGCATAGGTAATCGCTTTATCCATATTGGATGTTTCTGCCATAGATAAAATTTCATTTCTATTTGCAAAAATAATATCAACATCATTTTCAATAAGTTGTTTAAATGATTCACGATGACGGTCGATACAGAATTGATCAGAAAGGGTGAGTGCAATTTGTTGATGATCTGCTTTACACAAATCAATCATTTTTTTCATCGCCTTTTTGGCATTTTTATTATCCCATAAATACCCTTCCAGGTAGGCTATCTGATGGTTGGTAACATCCTCCTTTTTTATGTCATCAGGACCAATTAAAGTTCCCGCCCCTAAAAAAGTAGCCATTGTCCGGGTTCCATCTTTTTCCACAAATAATGTGCAACAACCAGTTGGTGTATTCTGGGATGTGTATCCTAAAGGAAACTTCAATCCCTCCCTTTTCATATCATCTATTAGAAACTGACCAAATGAATCATCTTTTATTTTGCCAATAAAACTTCCATTACCTCCAAAGGAGGTAATGCCATACATTGAATTGCCAACCGATCCGCCACCAATCATTTTTTGAATGTTATAGGAATGATGGAGAAATTCTTTTTTATCCTCATCAATAAGATTCATGGAATCCCGGATAAAAGCACTTTTTTCTATTTCTTCCTGTGTAGTATATACGATTGCATCTACCATCGCATTTCCTATACCAATGATGTCAAGTCTGCTTTTCATATTTTATTGTTATAAACCAAAGTTATTTTCGGAAAACATAGTTTGTGCCCATACTATCCAATAGCATAAAATTAAAAAGAAACATTTTAGACTAACATATATAACGCTTTATTTTACAGGTATCTTGCTACCATCTCAATGTGAATTTCGGGCTGATTTCTTAATAATTTCTTATCTTGCCATAAAGTTTTATCAAAATGTATATTCAATACTTATGACTGCGAAAACCTTTGCCATCATTACGGATATTCATTCCAATCTGGCGTCTCTGAACAAGGCTCTAGCCATTATTGAAGACCGGAAGCAAGTTAATCAAATGATTTGTCTTGGGGATTGTTTCTCCTTGGGTGCAGAACCTGAAAAAATATTAGAGATACTTCAAAATTTCCCTGATTGCATATTTATCCGGGGAAATCATGATCGTTATTTGGTAGAAAAAATTTGGGAAGATGAATTACCTTCCCTGGAAGGTATGGATCCTTATGATCCAATATGCAAATCAATCGTTCAGAATGAAAAATGGACTGCAAAAAAGATTGGTGATGGAGGAATCCAATTCATCCACAATATGAAAATAGCTCACAGGGAAATCATTGGAAGCACGCTAGTAGAATTTACTCACGCCTGGTATGAGCAGGATGATAAACCTCCAACCGTATCGGAGGCCCTCCATTGGCGAGACAATGTGATCAAGCAAAACCCGGAAGTGGAAAGAGTTGTTTTTGTGCATGGCCATGTACATGTTCCCAGATACCAAAAAATAGAAAACCTTACTATTCTGTGCCAAGGTGCTACAGGGTTGCCCTTTGATCTAGACAAACGGGGAGCTGTGGCATTTTTAACCATAAATGGGGATGTGGATTGGGATGTTGTTCGATACGAGTATGACCATCAATCAACTATAGACGGCCTACAGAAACGAAGACCCCCATTTTATGAGAACCTAACAAATACAATTGAATTCGCGGCTATTCGCAACGATCTTTAGCCAATTATAATATTTATCGCAGTCGTAATTTGAGCGGCTGATTTCACTCCCCTATGCCTTACTTTGATCATAGTGCAACTACGCCCGTTCATCCTGATGTTTTGGAATTAATGAAAACAACCCAACGGGATGTATACGGCAATCCTTCCAGTGTACATACCCAGGGCCGTAAATCAAAGTCCATTATAGAAAAAGCTCGAACACAACTAGCTGATGCAATTGGTGCAAAACCTGATCAGATAATTTTTACCAGCGGGGGAAGTGAATCAAATAATCAGGTATTGTGGTCTATGATAAATAGGAATATAAAACATATCATATCAACTGAGATCGAGCATCCTGCTATCTTGAATGTCCTGAGAGCCATGGAACAATTTGGTATAAATCACGATTGTATTTCTGTAGACCGTAATGGTATAATGAATTTTCATGAATTTGAGAACTCAATCCGGGAGACAACCGGACTTATTTCTGTCATGCTGGCAAATAATGAAGTGGGAACCATACAGCCTGTAAAAAAAATTGTTAAAACAGCAAAACAAAAATCAATCCCAGTTCATACAGATGCGGTACAGTGTCTTGGGAAAATTCCCATCGATGTAGATGAACTGGGCATAGATTATCTTTCTCTTTCAGCACACAAGTTTTACGGCCCTAAAGGGTTGGGAATACTTTATATTCGGGATAAGGAATCCATTTCGGCATTGATTATCGGCGGTGGACAGGAAATGGGGTTGCGAGCAGGAACAGAAAACATAGCATTAATTGCCGGAATGGGCCTCGCCGCAGAAATAGCCACAACAAATCTACATAGCCATGTTCACCATCTGAGGAACCTAGAAACTCAATTTAAAACAGGACTAAAACTATTTTTCCCCAATGCTATTTTTAATGGTGATGATATACGCAAACTGCCAGGTCTGATCAATGTGTCTTTTCCTGGATTCAAATCTGATATCATGATTGCCAAACTTGATCGTGCCGGTATAGCAGTCTCCAGCGGCTCAGCCTGCGGTTCCGGAATTGTTAAACCCTCAGATATACTAAGGGCCATGGAAGTGGAAGATGAATTAAATATCTGCACTTTGCGCATCAGTTTTGGCCGTACAAATACTGCTGATGAAATAGCAAATCTTTTGTCTGAAATCAATTCCATTACTAAGTCCTGATGGAACACGTAATAATCGGACTCAGTGGTGGTGTTGATAGTGCCGTGGCAGCCGCTCAAATTGTTCAACAAGGTTATAGCGCTGAAGGGTTATTCATGAAAAACTGGGAAGAAGATTCCCATTATTGCACATCAGAAGAAGATTACAAAGATGCCCTTCAAATCTGTGAATTACTTGGTATACCATTACGGTCTGTTAATTTTTCCAAAGAATATTGGGATAAGGTTTTTAAACATTTCCTAAATGAATATAAGCTTGGCCGCACTCCAAATCCCGATATCCTCTGCAATACAGAAATTAAATTCAAAACTTTTCTGGATTATGCAAAGGAAATGGGCGCAGATAAAATTGCCACCGGGCATTACGCACGAATCTTAAGGGACAATAAGTCGCTTAGGTTGGCCAGGGGTATTGATCAAAACAAAGACCAGAGTTATTTTTTATACAGGCTAAACCAGAAGCAGCTTTCCCAAGCCGTTTTCCCTATCGGTGACAGTGACAAAATGACTGTACGCCAAAAAGCAAAGGAACTAGGGTTCCATAATCATTGCAAAAAAGATAGCACTGGAATTTGTTTTATTGGTGAGAGGCATTTTAAGGAATTTTTACAGCGCTACCTGCCTGCACAACCGGGAGACATTATTAATGAGGAAGGGAAACACGTAGGTCAGCATGAAGGATTGATGTACTATACCATGGGCCAGCGTCAAGGTCTAGGAATTGGCGGTGGACACGGGACACTGGAAAAACCATGGTATGTTCTGGATAAAAACATCGAAAAAAATACCCTTATCGTCGGCCAAGGAAACGATCACCCTGGTCTTTACCATCGATCATTAAGTTGTTCCCATATTCACTGGATTTCAGGGAAAATACCAGAATCAAAACTACTTTCTGCAAAAATTCGCTATCGGGCCCAAGATGCCCCTTGCAAAATTAAAATGACTTCAGAACAATCCATTTCTGTTGTGTTTGAGGAACCTCAATTTGCCATTGCACCTGGACAATCAATTGTATTTTATGGGCAGGATATCTGCCTAGGCGGCGCGATTATTGATTCAAGATGGAATTAAAAAATTTAAGAAAATGATTGTTCTTCTTTATTTTGGAACAAAGTCTTCCGTATTAAATTTGTTTATATATGAACACCTTAAATAAACAGATTCTTCAATTATTCATTTGTTCAAGCCTTCTTTTAGGCCAATTCAGAAATGATATACCAGTAAAATCATTACCTTCAAACCTGAATGGAGAATTGAGCAACATACAGGGATTGTCCTTATTTGACCCTGCTCGTTTTGATATCCAGCACGGCTTCACTATGAGCATGGCAAGTCTAGGCGGGCGTTCTTTTTCCATGACAGGATATACAAGTCATATCAGCTATTGGGCCTCAGATAACCTAGCGCTGAATGCAAAAATTATGCTATTTAATACTATGGAACCCTTTGCAAGAGAAAATGTGGGCGGCATGCAAAACCTTCAGTTAGCTTATGACGCCGGCATCACTTTCAGGCCCACTGAGAATTCATTTCTTAGGTTTGAACTACGATCACATAATAGTCCTTATTACCAAAATAGCAACTATAACTTAAATCGGTTAGGTCACTCACCTAATCAAAGGAATTCTTTTTATTTTTCCCCTGGACCAAGGATCCAGGATTAAGTGCCTGGAAAAAAACGGAAATCAGGGAAACAGCTCAAGAAAAAGCTTCAATCTCAAAATATGACTCTCAATGGAGCTATCGGTATCGTAGGGGTATTACTTATTGGTTTCATTATCTCTTTTTCCCGCAATGCATCTCACAGTGGCATTCCAGTTGAGGTTACCTTTCCAGAAATAGAGAATCAACCAAAACTGGCAGTGGAGATATTTAAAAAAAACCCAATCCAGGATATTAAAATAGAAGTACTAAACGGATGTGGAATTCAGGGATTGGCAGCAAAAACAGCTGAATTTCTTCGTTTGAAACAATTGGATGTAGTACGATCCGATGATGCAGATCATCACAATTATCCCAAAACAGTAATTATACAACGCAATGAGAATATAGAAAGCCTAAAACACGTTTCTAATTCTTTTGGAGTTTTAATGAATGATGAATCCAGGATAAAAATTGTACCCGATGAAACTCTGGGAGTGGATGTAACTATTATCCTGGGCAAGGATTATGAATCATTCCCCGAGTTCAATAGTTTTCTTTCTTCCAAACCATAATTGACAAAAAAGTCGCCAGGATCCAAAACAAAGACTCCGCTATTAGATCACATTGCTGAATTGGCACTGGAAAAAAAAGCAGCCAATGTGATTAGCTTAGATGTTCGCGGTTTATCATCGATTACGAATCACTACTTAATCTGTTCAGCAGATACAGAACCTCAGGTAAAGGCCATTGCAGATAACATCCGTAGAGGAACACCGGATAAACCTTGGCACTTGGAAGGATATGAAAAATTAAAATGGGTTCTTTTAGATTATGTGGACTTAGTTGTACATGTTTTCAGATCGGAAGAGCGGTATTACTACAATTTAGAAAAACTATGGGCTGATGCCCCAATAATAGAATTCTCTGATGAAAATACTGAAAAAACAACTGACTGATGGTATCCAAAAAGCTCTGGAATCTCTAACGTATCCCGAAAAGGATTTTTCATTAGCGCCACCCAATAATCCTGACTTTGGAAATATATCCAGTAATATAGCACTATTATTAGCGAATGATTTAAAAACGTCTCCCCTTGAAATTGCAAATGCGATTGCCAATGAACTACAAACCACTGTTCAGGATCATATCGAGTCTATCACTGTTACCCCACCGGGATTTATTAATTTTTTCATTCAAAACTCTTTCTTCCAATCCTCTATCAAATCAATACATAAAGCAGGGAATAATTATGGTAAAGGGATTATAGGCCATAACAAAACTGCTAATGTAGAATTTGTAAGTGCTAACCCCACCGGGCCCTTAACAGTCGGGCATGGACGAAATGCCGTTCTGGGAGATTCTATTGCCAATATATTGGAGTGGAATGGCTATAAAATAACACGAGAGTATTATTATAATGATGCCGGTCGCCAGATGCTCATTCTAGGGCAATCTGTTGAAGCGCGTTATTTAGAACTATGTGGCCGAAAATCCAATTTCCCAGATGAGGGTTATCAGGGGGAATACATCAAGGAAATTGCCGCTCAAATCTTAGATCGTCGTGGAGTCGAACTGCAATCCGGGTCACATTATTTTAAAGATGATGCTGAAAAAGAAATTTTTTCTGATATAAAAAATATCCTCGAAAAACTCAGAATTCAGTTTGATTATTTTGCCAACGAAAAAACATTTTATGAAAATGGGGCGATTGATCAATTTATATTAGAACTAAAGGAAAAAGACCTGGTTTACGAAAAAGATGGAGCCACCTGGTTTCGGGCTACCGCTCTTGGAAAAGAAAAAGACAGGGTTTATATTAAAACCAGCGGTGAACCAACATATAGGGTGCCGGATACAGCCTACCATCGGGACAAACTGGAACGAAAGTTTGATCTTATTGTAGATATTTTTGGTGCAGACCATGCCGACAGCTATCCGGATGTCCTTCTTGCACTTCAAGCACTGGGTATTGATACCAGCCCTATAAAAGTTTTGCTTTATCAATTTGTAACCCTAATGAGGGACGGTGAAAAAGTAAAAATGTCAACCCGTAAGGCTAATTTTGTTACTCTCGATGAACTGATAAATGACCTGGGACCCGATGTGGTACGGTATTTTTTCATCATGCGAAGTATGAATACTCATCTTGATTTTGACCTGGGTCTCGCAGCCGACCAGTCTGAAAATAATCCCGTATTTTATCTGCAATATGCCCATGCCCGAATCTGCAATATTATCAAGCACGGGTTGGAAAAAGGAATTAAAAAAACAAGTGCTTTCAAGGATGATCTTCTCATCCATGAAGATGAATTAAACTTGATCCGGCACATGGTTCGTTTTCCAGAACTCATTGAAACTGCCCATGATTCCCTGGAACCACAAAATATTGCCAATTACCTTCAGGAACTTGCAGCCTATTTCCACCGTTTTTATGGTCAATGTCGGGTAATCACAGAAAATAAAGAATTATCCAAGGCGAGACTCGGACTTGTAAGCGCTGTTAAAATTATCCTGGCCAACGGCCTATCTATCTTGGGTATTACAGCGCCGGAACGCATGTAATGAATACCTTCTTGCAAACCGAATTTCAGTTTTTCATCCTTTGTCTTACAACATTGTTTACACTGATCAATCCAATAGGTATTGCTCCTATCCTGGTGATTATGATCGAACGCTTTTCCAAGCCAGAACGAATTACTATTGCAAAAC
>CEUZ01279754.1_pt1 | contig 10472 bp, 13 predicted proteins | sample 361511 | NCBI WGS metagenome assembly CEUZ01 (sample SAMEA2622822, study PRJEB7988) | marine metagenome | biome: marine biome (ENVO:00000447); feature: surface water layer (ENVO:00002042); material: "saline water (ENVO:00002010), including plankton (ENVO:xxxxxxxx)" | depth 5 m | reverse complement strand
TTTTCTAAATATAAAAAAATCAGATTTTTTCAAATTTCTGATTTAGTTTCTACAGTTGCTCCTTTAGGAATCTTCTTTGGTAGAATTGCAAACTTTATTAATATTGAATTATATGGCAGAATCACTGAATTTCCTATAGCCATGATTTATCCAACTATAGATAATAATCCTAGACATATTTCTCAAATATATGAAGCTTTCTTTGAAGGAATTTTTTTATTTATTATTTTATTTATTCTGTCTAAGAAAAACTTTCATAAAAATAAGTTTGGTTTAAATACTTCAGCATTCTTAATCTTGTACGGTATTTTTAGATTTTTTTTAGAATTTATTAGAGAACCAGATTCTCACTTAGGTTTATTTTTTAATTTCTTAACAATGGGTCAATTTTTATGCATACCTATGATTCTTCTAGGGATTTTTATTATAAAAAAAAATAAATATGAATAAATTAAAAAAAAAAATTGTTAAAAAAATTTATCAAAAATCTGGAAGTATCTCTTTAGATGAATTCATAGACATATGCTTGTTTGACGAAAATGGATATTATAAAAAAAAATATCCTATTGGAAAAAGTGCTGATTATACTACCGCACCTGAGATATCTCAGTTATTTGGAGAAATATTAGGAATTTATATTTATAATTTTTGGAAAAATTATTTAAATTGTGGTTTCAATCTTGTTGAATTAGGTCCTGGAAAAGGAACACTATTAGATGATATATTAAGAATTTGTAAACATTTTAAAAATTTTTTATATTCAGTTAACTTAAATTTAGTCGAAATCAATCCTAGATTGATGGAATTACAAAAAAAAAATTTAAAAAAATATAATAATGTTTTAAAAAAAATAAGATGGAGCAAAGATTTCAATCCAATAAAAAAACAACCTTCTATTATTTTTGCAAATGAATTTTTTGATTGTTTTGGGATTAAACAATTTATTAATATTGATAAAAAATGGTACGAAAAACATATAAATTTTAATAACGAAGAAGATAAATTTTTTATTTATAACAAAGTGATTAATAATCAAAAACTAATAAAAAAACTAAATACAATTCATCAACAGTCTCCAAATCAAATAATTGAAATTTCTGATAAAAGATCAAAATATTTTAAAAATTTGTGTAAATTTATAAAAAAATATTCTGGTATAATTATAATAATTGACTATGGTTATAAAAAAAATATTCATTATTCCAGTTTACAATCAATTAAATCTCACAGACATACAAATATTTTAGATAATCCAGGAAATCAAGATATTACTTCACTAGTAAATTTTAAAAATTTTGAACAAATAGCACATAAAATTAAACTTCATGTTTATGGAACTTATTCACAAAAAGAATTTTTAGAATCTAATGGAATTAAAGAAAGAAAAAATAATATTTTAAAAAAAGCTTCAACAAATCAAAAAAAATCTATTGAAAAAGGTTATGAAAGACTTGTTGCAAATGATCAAATGGGTAAAACTTTTAAATGTTTAATAATCTCTTCCTGTATATTAAATTAAAAAATGAAAAATAATAAAATTAAATACTTTACATCTAATTTTTTTTCTAATTCAAAAATAAAATATGGGTTTTTTACAAGAAATGGAGGTTGCTCTTCAAAACCTTTTTATTCATTGAATTGTAGTTATAATAATAATGATTATAAAAAAAATGTTTTAAATAATATTATTTCTACAAAAAAAATATTAAATTTAGAAAAAACAAAACTAAAATTAATTAACCAAATACATGGAACAAAAATTAAAATTATAAATAATAAAAATATATCTGAAAAAAATTTTGCTGATGGAATTATTACAAGAGATAAAGATATTTCTCTCGGAATATTAACAGCTGATTGTGCTCCAATTTTTTTAATTAATCCAACTAATCAAATAATATGTGCTCTACATGCTGGATGGAAGGGTTGTTTAAATAATATTATTTCTAATGGGGTAAAAAAAATAACTAAAAGCAATATTCCTTCTAAAAATATTGTTGCAATAATTGGTCCTTGTCTAAACCAAAAAAATTTTGAAGTTGACAAAAATTTTATAAAAAAATTTATAAAAAAAAATCCTACTTACGAAATTTTTTTTAAAATAAAATCAAAAAATAATAAAATTTTCTTCAATATGCGAAAACTAATTGAGTTTCAGCTTATAGAATCTTCAATTAAAAAAGTACTACATATTAATTTAGACACTTATTCTGAGGAGAGTCTTTTTTTTAGTCATCGTCGTGAAAATCACCGAAATTCTTTACCTACAGGAAGAATGATTAATATAATTGGATTTAAACAATGAATTCAACAATATTTTAATGTTGAACTATTATTCAACTGATATAATTAGGATAATCAATAATGAAACTCATTGCTTGTAATAGTAATTTAGAGCTCGCAAAAGCAATTTCATCATATGTTGGCATAGGCTTAGCAGATGCCACAATACGTAAATTTGCAGATGGTGAAATATTTGTAAAAATTAATGAAAATATTCGTGGTGAAGATTTATTTATTATTCAATCTACTTCCCCGCCTGCAAACGATCATCTTATGGAACTGTTAATCACTATTGATGCTGCTAAACGTGCTTCAGCTAAAAGAATAACAGTCGTAATACCTTATTTTGGATATGCAAGACAAGATAGAAAAGATGAGGGTAGAACTGCTATTTCTGCAAAGTTAGTAGCGAATTTAATTACTACTGCTGGCGTTAGAAGAGTTGTCACTGTTGATTTACATGCAGGACAAATTCAAGGATTTTTTGACATACCTTTAGATAATTTATTTTCAGTTGGTGTTATTATTGAAGACATTAAAAAAAAATTTGACCCTGTTAATAATCTTGCAATAGTTTCTCCAGATGTAGGTGGGGTTGTAAGGGCAAGAGCTTTTGCAAAAAGATTAAATGCGAGTTTAGTAATAGTAGACAAAAGAAGAGAGAATCCTGGTGAATCTGAAGTCATGAATATAATAGGAGAAGTTGAAAATAAAACTTGTTTATTGCTTGATGATATAGCCGATTCAGCTGGGACTTTATGTAATGCAGCAAAGGCTCTGAAAAATCAGGGTGCAAATGATGTTTTTTCTTATGTAGTTCATGGCGTTTTATCAACAAATGCGATTGAAAGAATAGAAAATTCAGAAATTAAAGAATTAGTATTAACTGATAGCATTCAAGCTACTAAAATCATTAAAAGTTCAAAAAAGATTAGACATATTAGTATTGCTCCTTTAATTGGAGAAACCATTAAAAGAATAGTCAGTGACTCATCAGTTTCTGCTCTTTTTGATTAATTATTATGGAATCTTATAAAGTTATTACAAGGAATAAAGATATTGGAAGCAATAAAAATCTTTTGGATAAAGGTTTGATTCCTGGTATTATTTATGGAAAAGGAACAGAGCCTAAAAAAATTGCATTCGATAATAAAGCCCTTCAAAAACTAATGCATTCAAAAGGATTTTATACAAAAATTTTGAACATTGAGGTGGATGGTAAAAAAGAAAAAGTTCTTCCAAAAGCTCTTCAATATCATCCTGTTACAGATAAGCTAATTCATTTAGATCTATTAAAGATTCAAGAAAATACAAAAGTTACAGTTGAAGTTCCTGTAGAATTTTTAAATCAAGATGTTTGTCCGGGTTTAAAAAAAGGTGGTGTTTTAAATATAGTTAGAAGGACAATAGAATTAATTTGTAATGCAGGCAGTATTCCAGAAATTTTAGAATTTGATATAGCCGAAACTGATATTGGTGACTCTCTAAAAATAAGTAACATTAATTTACCTGAAGGAGTCCAAACTACTATTAGAGATAGGGATTTTGTGATTGCAACAATTGTTTCACCAACTATTGAAGTAGAAGAAACCAAAACTGAAGAAGAATCTGCAGAAGGAGAAACTGGGGAAGCTACTGGGGAAGCTACTGGGGAAGAAAAGACTGAAGAAAAAAAAGAAGAAGCTGATACTTCTAAAGAAATAAAGTCAGAAAAAGAAGAAGACAAAAAATAATCAATCAATATATTCATTTCTATGATTTTAATTTGTGGACTTGGAAACCCGGGTCGTAAGTATAAAAATACTCGTCATAACATTGGTTTTGAGTTTGTAGATAAAATTATAGATAAATATAATTTTAAAATCTTTAAAAAAGATAATGAAAAAGAATTATATAAAGGGAAAATTACAAACAAAGAATATTATATTTTAAAACCTCAAAGATTTATGAACTTATCAGGTTTGCCTATATCTAATTTTGTAAATTATTATAAAATCCCTAAAAGAAAATTATATATTATTCATGATGATCTTGATCTAACGCTTGGTAAAATTAGAATTAAATTTGGTGGGGGTAATGCTGGCCACAATGGACTTGTAAACATTGATAATAAAATTGGAAATTCATATCATAGATTAAGAATTGGGATTGGTCATCCTGGCTCAAGAGAACTTGTAACAAAATATGTATTAGAAAAATTCTTAAGTAAAGAAAAGGCTATAATTGATGAAATTCTAGAATTTTCAAATGAAAACTTAGAATTATTATTTTCTAATAAAGAGCTTTTTTTAAGCAAAGTTAATTCATTAACTAAAAAAATTACTTAATGGGTTTCAAATGTGGGATTATTGGTTTACCAAACATTGGAAAATCAACATTATTTAATGCACTAACAGAATCAAATAAAGCTGAAGCTGCAAACTATCCTTTTGCTACAATTAATCCAAATATTGGAAGGGTGGCTGTTAAGGATAAAAGATTAGAAGAATTATCAAAAATTAATTCTAGTCTGAAAAATATACCAACTTATATGGATTTTGTAGACATAGCTGGATTAGTTAAGGGCGCATCTAAAGGAGAAGGATTAGGTAATAAATTTTTATCTCATATTAGGGAGGTAGACGCTATAGCTCATGTTGTTCGTTGTTTTGAAAATGAAAACATTTCTCATGTAACACAAAATATAAATCCAATTAGAGATATTGATATTATTGATACTGAAATTAAATTAGCAGATATTCAAACTCTCGAAAATAAATATTATACATTGGAAAAGAAAAATAAAGTTGGAGACAAACTTTTAGAAATAGAACTAAGATTAATTAAAAATTTATTAGAAAAAATTAATAATAATTTATCATTGATGTCATATAAGTGGTCAAAAAATGAACTGAATATAATTAATAATTTAAACTTGATAACTACAAAACCTTTTTTTTATATTTGTAATGTTGATGAAAATTCAATTACACAAGGTAACAAATTTACAGAACAAGTTAAAAATAAATGTATAGAACAAAAATCTGAATTTATTATAATTTCTGCATCTATAGAATCTCAAATTGCACAATTAATAGATCAAAAAGAAAAACAGGAGTTTCTGAATGAAATTAATTTAAAAGAAACTTCTATAAATAAATTTATTAATTTAGGTTATAATCTTTTAAATTTAATAACTTTTTTTACGTCTGGTCCAAAAGAAACTAGAGCCTGGACTGTAAAAAAATATACAAAAGCGCCTGATGCTGCAAATAAGATTCATACTGATTTCAAAAAAGGTTTCATTAGAGCAGAAATAATTTCTTTTGAAGACTATATGATTCATAAAAGTGAGTCACTCTGCAAAGAAAAAGGTAAATTGAGACAAGAAGGAAAAGAATATGAAATTCGTGATGGAGATGTAATAAATTTTCTTTTTAATGTTTAATCTAGATTTCTTTCCACAATCTTCTTTTAGCAATAAAAATTAAAATTCCAATTACAATAAAGAATAAAATTACTTTAATTCCCAATCTTTTTCTTTCTTCAAGCTCAGGTTCTGATGCCCATGCAAGAAAAGTCACAAGATCTTCAGATAATTGAGGTAGTGTATTTTTTGTGCCATCATCATAATCAACTGAACCTTCATACAATGGTTGGGGCATTGCTATTTGATTATTGGCAACAAATTTGTTGAAGTACATACCTTCTCCAATTTCAAATCCTTCTGGAGATTCCGAATAACCTAATAAAAGATTATATAAATAATCAACTCCATTTTTTTTAGCTTTAATTATAACTGATAAATCTGGAGGATAAGCTCCGTTATTACTAATTCTTGCTTCTTGATCATTCGCGTAAGGATCTACAAATTTATCAGATGGTTTTCCAGGACGTTCAAACATTGTACCTTCTTCATCAGGACCATCCACAACTGTATATTCTGATGCAATAACTTTTACTTGATCTGATGAAAAACCAATATCTACAAGATCTCTATAATATAATAAATTCATGGAATGGCAGCCGGAACAAACTTCTCTATATACTTTATATCCTCTCTGCAAAGCTGATCTATCAAATGTTCCTGTTAATCCTTTAAAAGACCACTCATGTTTATCTAAAGAATATTTTGAACTTTCCGCAGCATACAAATTAAAAAATAAAAAATTAGAAAATAATATTACTAAAAATAAAATAAACTTAGTAGAAAAAAATTTTTTTAATGAAAACTGAAACATTATAATTTACTTTTAGAGTATACTTGACTTATACTTATGGGCAGATCTTTTATTTTTTCAATTTTATGAATAAAAGGTGAAACGAATAAAAAGAAAAGAAAATAATAAATCAAGCCAATTCTTGCTATAAGAAGATACAAACCTTCAGCTGGTTTCATTCCTACATAACCAAGAATAAAAAAATTAATAAAAAATAAAATCATAAACCACTTATAGAGAGGTCTATAACTACAACTTCTTATTTTTGATCTATCCAGCCAAGGAATAAAAAATAAAACTATAATAGCACCAAACATTAAAACAACTCCTCCAAGTTTATCTGGAATAGCACGCAAAATTGCATAAAAAGGTGCTAAATACCAATTTGGAACTATATGAGCGGGCGTAACTAAAGGATCTGCGGGAATATAATTATCGACTTCTGCCATTAAATTTGGACCGAAAAATATAACAGCAGAAATAACTACTCCAAACATACAAAACGCTAATGTATCTTTTACAATCATGTAGGGAAAAAATTTTACTGTATCATCTTTTGATTTTATATCTATTCCTGTTGGATTATTTGATCCATGAACATGGACTGCAGCAACATGTAAAGCTACAACTCCAAACATCACAAATGGAAATACATAATGTAGTGCAAAAAAACGATTTAAAGTAGCATTACCTACTGTATAGTCTCCAAGTAGCCACATTTTTAATCCTTCACCAATATAAGGAATAGCACTAAATAAATTAGTAATCACTGTTGCTGCCCAATAAGACATTTGTCCCCATGGAAGAACATATCCCATAAAAGCAGTAATAATCATAAGGAGATAAATAAATACTCCAAGTAACCAGTTCAATTCACGAGGATATTTGTATGAACCATAATACATACTACGAACAATATGAATATAAATTACAATAAAGAAAAAAGATGCTCCGTTTGAATGAATATATCTAAGTAACCAACCATAATTTACATCTCTCATATTACGTTCAACACTAGCAAATGCCATATCAACATGAGGTGTATAATTAAAGGCTAAAAAAATTCCACTAATGATCATTACTACAAGTATGATTGTAGCTAGAGCTCCAAAACTCCAAAAATAATTACAATTTTTTGGCATCGGATAATCAACATATTCTTTTTCAAAATATGAAATGATTGGCAATCTAAATTCAATCCAATTTAAAAATGAATTTTTATATTTTCGAGGTTCGGAAGATTTATCCATAAATGCATTATATCTTAATAATCATAAATATTAAGATTTTCTTTATGTGCCAGCTTGACGCAATTATCAAAAATAGTTTTATATTACTAAGACTAACCGCCAATAGTGGTGACTGAAACAGAAACTGATGGGGAGCCTGGGGTACATTCACATTGACTATTCATATTAAAACAACTTAAACCCTTTGCAGTTCCAAAAGAAATAGTCACTTTTGGTATAAGTAGGTCCTGATGTCCAAGGAGCATCAAAATTTTTGATTTTAATATTTATAAAATTTGAATTAATTGTCAAATAATCTATTTATTTTTTTTTATTTTCTCGATAATTATTTTCTAAATATTTATTGGATAAAAAAATGAGAATAGCATTATATCAACCTGATATACCTCAAAATACTGGGAATATTTTTCGTCTAGCTGCATGCCTAGGATTGACTATAGATATTATAGAGCCCACTGGATTCTTATTTGATGAGAATCGTTTTAAAAGAGCAATGATGGATTATATGAAATTTCTTACTTATAAAAAACATACAGATTGGGATATGTTTTTTGATTGGACAAAAAAAAACAATTATAGAATTATTCTTTTAACAACTAAATCTAAAAAGTATTATGTTAACTATAAATTTAAATTGAATGATATTTTACTTTTTGGTCGAGAAAGTGCAGGAGTTCCAGATAATATTCATAATATTGTAAATGAAAGATTATCTATTCCTATGGCAAAAAATTTGAGATCAATTAATGTTAGCAGCTCTGTTGCAATAGTGGCTGCAGAAGCATGTAGACAACTAAATATATTTCCAAAAAGTTAGTTAATTAATAAATCAACTTTATTTAAACATTTTTTTATACCTAGATCATAATTTGTCTCGACAAAGTGTTTTTCAGTTAATTCTAACCATTTTCTTTTTTGTTTTTTTTCATAATTATGGAAAAAAGAATTAATAGGAAAAAAATTATTTAACATTTTTAATATTTCGATTCTAATAATCTCATTAGATAATTTAATAAAAGCTTTAGATAAATGTTTAAGAATTATTTCTTCGTATTCTTCATTTATTATTGGTTTTTTAAATAAACCTAAAAAACGATAATAACGAAAAATCCTTAGAAAATCTTCAAGAATACGTTTTTCAGTATCTCCTATAAATTTTATTTTACTTTCTTTTAAATCATTCATACCGTCAAAATAATCTACAAAATTTCCATTAGATTTTAAATAAATTGCATTAAAACTAAAATCTCTTCGTTTTGCATCATCTTGCCAATCATTGGTATAAAGAATGTCAGTCTCCCTGCCTTTTTGATTTATATCTTTTCTAAGTGAAGTAATTTCAAATTTATGCTTATGTAAAAATATAGCAACTAATCCATATTTTATTGCAAAATCGCTATATTCAATATTATTTTTTTTTAAAATATTAATTATCTTATCTGGTATTATATCTATTGAACAATCAATATCTTTAACTTCTTTTTGTAAAATAATATTTCTTACACATCCTCCAACAAATCTAATTTCTGCTCCTTCATTTTGAAAAATGGTAATAATTTTTTGAACCTCAGCTTTATTGATAAATGCAAATTTAGAATTTTTATTCATTTAAATTTATTTTTTAAAATTTTACTCTATATAATTAAAGTAAAAAATGTCGAAATTATATGAAAACAGCGAATCAATATTTAAAAATATTATAGATTTATTATCAAAAGCTGTAAAAAATAGGAGGCATCCTTATCACACTCCTGTTTTTAGCAATACTACAACAAAAAATTTAGTTGAATCTAGAGTAATAGTTTTACGTAAATTTGATGAAATAAATTTTTTATTAAATTTTCACACTGATTTTAGATCACCAAAAATACTTAGTTTAAAGAAAAACAATAGTTCCTCTTTTTTATTTTATGATCAAAATATTAAAACTCAACTAAGGATAAAATCTCTAGCAAAAATTCATAATCAAAACGAAATAAGTAAAGAAGCTTGGCAATTAACAAAATTATCAAGTCGTAAATGCTATTTGGCTAAACAACCGCCAAGCTCAAAAACAATTATACCAACAGATAGTATTCCTGAGCACCTTATGGGTATTGATCCTAATATTGAAGAAAGTGAAAATGGATATAAAAACTTTTGCGTTATAAGTAATAAAATAGAAACCATAGATTGGTTACATTTGTCATCAAAAGGACATAGAAGACTGCTAATTAGTATAAATAACAATAAAAATACTTATAATTGGTTAATTCCTTAATATCTTTTATAGATTAACTATTTGACTTATATTGTTTCAATTCGTAATAGGTAACTTTTTTAATATAAAATCATGAAAAGAACTTATCAACCAAGTAATGTCGTTAGAAAAAGAAGACATGGTTTCCGTGCTAGAATGGCAACAAAAGCTGGAAGAAAAGTTATTGCGCGTAGAAGAGCCAGAGGAAGAATTAGGCTTAGTGCTTAAGTAGGCCTTATGGCCCATTTATTAAAAAAAATTCGAAAACGTTCTACTTTTATTAAAATTAGAAAAAATGGAATATTGCAACGTGGGAAAGCTTTCAATGTTGAATTTTTAAATGCTGAAAATTTGGATAATTCAATATATGTAGGTTTTACAGCAACAAAAAAAATAGGTTCAGCTGTAAAAAGAAATAAAGCAAAAAGAATATTGCGTGAATTGGCAAACAAAGTAATTGTAAAATATGGTAAAAATAATTCATATTATGTGTTAATAGCT
>CEUZ01006328.1_pt1 | contig 10478 bp, 7 predicted proteins | sample 361511 | NCBI WGS metagenome assembly CEUZ01 (sample SAMEA2622822, study PRJEB7988) | marine metagenome | biome: marine biome (ENVO:00000447); feature: surface water layer (ENVO:00002042); material: "saline water (ENVO:00002010), including plankton (ENVO:xxxxxxxx)" | depth 5 m | reverse complement strand
ATCATTTCCCCTCGATATAGTGGCACTTTTTTAGATTGTACTTTTGGGCAAGGTGGATATTCAAAAAAAATCTTAGAAAATTTAAAAAATAAAGTAATTGCATTTGATAGAGATAGTAATGCAATAAAATTATCAAATAAATTTAAAATTCATTTCAAGGAAAGATTCGAGTTTCATAACAAAAAATTTAGTGAAATAAAAAACATATCTTCAAAAAATCTTAAAGCAGTTATCTTTGATCTAGGTTACTCGACTGAACAAATTTTTGATAATGAAAAAGGTCTTTCATTTAATTTTAAGGGAAAATTAAATATGAGAATGGGATTAAATCAGTTTTCAGCACATGAGGCAATCAACAAATTGGATACAAATGATTTAACAAAAATATTTAAATATTTTGGTGATGAAAAAGACGCTAGAAAAATTTCAAAGTTAATTTTAAAACATAGAAGTAGATATACATTGAAAACAGAAGATTTAGTTAAAATTATAAATAAAGGGAAAAAAAACCATAATTATAAAATCAATAAATCTACAAAAATTTTTCAGTCTTTAAGAATTTTTGTTAACCAGGAAATAAGCGAATTAATTTATGGTTTAATAAATGCTTATAAAATACTACCTATAAATGGTTATATTGTAGTTGTTACTTTTCATTCTTTGGAGGATAAAATAGTAAAATATTTTTTTAAAAATTACTCCGAGGATAAAAGGGTTTCAAGATACCTACCTAAAACAAAAAATTCTAATAAAATATTTGAATTAATTGACAAAAAAGTAATTACCCCATCTGATGCTGAAATTAAAAAAAATCCCCCCTCAAGATCTGCAAAACTTCGGTATGTAAAAAAAATTAAAGAGGACGGTAATTTTGAGGATTTTTTATTAAAATTTAAATATTTAATTGAGACTGAAAATATTGGAAAAAAATTATGTTAAGGAGAATATATATTTTAGTAATAGTAGCATTAATTGTCTCAACCACATTTATTAAAAATTACACTAAAAGACTAGATCAGGAAATTTTTTCGATTAAAGAAAATATAAATTATTTAAATGATGTTAAACAACTTATTCAACTGGAATATGACTATTTATCTTCTCCAGAAAGGTTATTAGAATTAAATAATTTATACCTAGATGAAAAACTTCAACATACTCCAAGGAAAAATATAAATATAATTTCTAATGTCGATAAAATAATTTTAAAAATTTCTAAAATAGATGAGCAGAGAAAATAATTTTTTTAGTGTTGAGAATGACTTTGAAAAGTTAGACAAAAAATATGATAGAAGCAAATTAAATATTTCCTTTAATAGAATTGCATTTATTTTTTTTATTTTTATTCTAGTTTTATTGATATTCTCATTGAAAGCATTTTATTTAACAGGAAAAAAACTTCCTCAAAATAATATTGCAGGATTAAAAAAAGAAATTAGAAGCAGTATAATTGATAGAAATAATAAAATATTAGCCAAAACCATTATCACTAGAAATATTGGAATTAACCCTAATTTAGTAATTGATAAAAAAAAATTACTTTTAAACCTAAAAATACTTTTTCCAAACAAAAATTATGATGTTATCGAAAAAAAACTTGATGGAAAAAAGTTTTTTTACTTTGCAGAAGAGCTGGATCCAGAAAATTATGAAAAATTAATCATGCTTGGAGATAAATCAATTATACCTGAAAACCGAATTACAAGAGTTTATCCTCAAAAAAATCTTTTAAGTCATATAATTGGTCAAATAGATAATGAAAATAATGGTATATCTGGAATAGAAAAAAGTTTTGATAAAATTTTAAAACAATCCAACCAACATCTTAAACTTACAATCGATATTGATTTACAACACCTAATACGCGAAGAATTAATTAAATTCCAAGACGTATTTAATACTATTGGATCCGCTGCAATTTTAATGAATTCAAATAATGGAGAGATCTTGTCTATTCTTTCTTTGCCTGATTATGATCTTAATAAAAGACAATTACTTGAAGATAAAAACTTAATTAACAGGGCAACAAAAGGTGTATATGAGCTTGGATCTGTATTTAAAACATTTACTTATGCAGTAGGATTAAACGAGGGTTATATTAATCCCGATACCGAATTTAAAAATTTAAAGAAAAAAATATATTGTAGTAAATTTCCTATCAGCGAATATGATGATAAAATACCCTCAGATTTGACAGCAGAACAAATTTTAATTAGGTCTGGAAATATAGGTTCTATTAGAATAGCTCAAAAGGTAGGTGAGGAAAAATTTAAAAAATTTTTAAACGATCTAGGTTTACTTAATACTTTAGAATTTGATATTGAAGAAATTGGAAGTCCTTTAAAATTGAAATGGGGTAAATGCAAACTTGCAACTTCTGCTTATGGTCATGGCATAACAACCACACCATTACAATTAGCAAAAGGATACTCTATACTGTCAAACGGAGGTTATGATATCAAACCTACTTTAATTTTAGATAAAAAAAAAAGGAATATAAGATATCGGCAAATTATTTCAGAGGACACGTCTAACAAAATAAATATGGCTTTAAGAAAAATTGTTACCAATAAAGAAGGAACAGCTAGTTTTGCAAATATCCAGGGGTATGAAATTGCTGGAAAAACTGGAACAGCACAAAAATCTGTAATTGGAGGTTACTCAAAAAACAAAATAAATACTTTTGCATCTATATTTCCAGCCTCAGATCCAGAATATGTATTAATAGTTATGCTAGACGAACCTAAGCCAAATAAAGATTATGTTTATGAATATAAAGATGGTTCTGGTTGGAAAATAAAAGGAACGCAGTTTAATACAGCAGGATGGACTGCAGTAGAAGTTGTAGGAAAGGTAATAGAAAAAATAGGTCCTATTTTAGCCACAAAATACTAAGATTTTAAATTAAATGTTATTAGGTAAAGTATTCATAAATATAAATCAAAAACTCAAATCGATTAAATTTAATAATATTCAATTTAATAGTAAAGATTGCAAACCTAATGATATATTTTTTGCAATTAAAGGCAAAAATATAAATGGCAATAATTATATAAATAACGCAATTCTTAATGGAGCTAAAATTATAGTTTCAAATTTAAAATTTGAGGGTTTTGATAAAAATAAAATTTTGTTTATTTATAATAAAAACCCAAGGAAATTATTGTCAGAAGTAGCAAGTCTCTTTTTTAAATTAAAACCATCAAATATCATTGGTGTTACAGGAACAAATGGTAAAACATCAATAGCAAATTTTTATTATCAAATATTAAATTTAAACAAAAAAAGGGTAGCTGCTATTGGCACTTTAGGGGTTTTATCAAAAAAAATTAGCTTAAAAACTAATAATACAACATTAGATCCTCTTAATATTCATAAAATATTAAAAAAATTAAAGGAATTTAAAATAGATAATGTTATCTTGGAAGCATCTAGTCATGGATTAAAACAATATAGATTAAATAATATTAATTTTAAAACAGCTTTATTTACAAATTTATCAAGAGATCATCTAGATTATCACAAAACTTATAGAGATTATTTCAATTCTAAACTTATTTTATTTAATAAGTTATTAAACAACAAAGGAAATATAATTTTTGATAATAAAATACCTGAAGCTAAACAACTAAAAAATATTTCAAAAAAAAGGAATTTAAAAAAATATATTTTCGGAAAATCTAATTCATTTATAAATATTATAAATATAAAAAAAATAAATAATAAAAAAAAAATAGATTTTTTAATAAATAATAAAAAATACTCATTTGAAACTTCATTAATTGGCAAAATCCAAATTAAAAATTTAATGTTTGCAATTGTGGCTGCATATTTATCTAAAATAAAATTAAGAGATATTTTAAAAACTATAAAAAAAGTTAAGCCAATAAATGGAAGATTGGAAAGAATTGGTAATTTAAAAAACAGATCGAATGTTATTTTAGATTATGCGCATACACCAGATGCATTAAAAACTGCTATATTTAATATTAAAGAGGAATACCCATTAAGCAAAGTTTCGTTAGTATTTGGTTGTGGCGGCAATAGAGATAAATATAAAAGATCTGTAATGGGATCAATAGCTAATAAATATTGTGATAATATTTATATAACAGACGATAATCCACGATTAGAAAACCCTAAATTAATTAGAAATCAAATTAAAAAAGGAATTAAAAAAAATAAATTTATCGAAATACCTTCTAGAGCTAAAGCTATTTTAACTGCTGTTAATGAATTAAATTCAGGAGATGTTTTGATAGTAGCTGGCAAAGGACATGAAAATTATCAAGAATATAAAAGAAAAAAATTTTTTTCTGACAAATCAACTATATTAAATGCGATAAAAAACAAAAATTTAATTTTATCAAAATCAATTAAAACAAATATTTTGAATGAAGTTTTTAAAAAAAATATTTTAAGAAAAAACATAATTATAAAATCTGCATCAATAAATTCGAAAAAAATTGATAAAAACTCAATTTTTATTGGAGTAAAAGGAAAAAAATATGATGGCAACTTTTATGTTGATGAGGCTTTTAGAAATGGTGCTAACTTATCCATTACAAATAAAAAATCTAGTAACACAAAAAATATTTATAATAAAAATCCCATAAATTTATTTAGTACAATTAGCTCAAGATATAGAAAATCCTTAAATTCAAATACTATTGCAATAACGGGATCTGCCGGTAAAACTTCAGTGAAAGAGCTTGTAGGTTTTTGTTTAAATAAACTATCAAAAACGTATTTTTCAAAAAACTCCTTTAATAATAAGTATGGTGTCCCACTAAGTATCTTTAATACCCCACAAGAAACTAGGTTTGTGGTTCTTGAAGCTGGAATGGATAAAAAGGGGGAGATTGATCATTTAACAAATCTAATTAAACCTAATCTTGGTTTGATAACAAATATCTCTTATGCACATATAGAAAATTTTAAAAATTTAAATCAAATAGCAGAGGCCAAAAGTGAATTAATAAATAATATTATTCCTGGCGGTACACTTATTATTAATAAAGATGATAAATATTTTAAATATTTCTCTGCTAAAGCAAAAAAAAAAAAATTAAAAGTTATTTTTTTCAGTCATAAGGATAAAGATGCAAATGTTGTTTTTTTAAACCAAAAAAAAAATAAAAAAAATTACATTATTAAGTTTAAAATAAATAGGAAAATTAAATCTTTTTTAATTTCTAAGGAGTTAGCAAGTTATAAAGAAAATATTTTGGCTTGTTTAAGTATAATTGTAAATTATTTTGATGTTGAAAAATTAGATAAAAAAATATTTACAGATTTTAAAATACCCAAAAGTAGAGGCTCGATAATACACTATAAAAAGAGATCAAAAAAAATAACCATTATTGATGAAAGCTATAATTCTAATCCATTATCTTTTAAATTTGCACTAGAAAAATTTGATACAAATTACATTAAAACAAGCAAGAAATTTCTTTTGATTGGAGATATGCTGGAACTTGGCAAATATTCAAGAAAACTACATATAAAAATAGCAAAATATATAAATAATTCAAAAGTATCTAAGGTCTATATCTTTGGAAAATTGGCAGAACATACATTTAACAAATTAAAACCACAAATGAAGGGCAAAGTATTAAATAATCATATGGATATATATAATTTAATAAATAAAGAATTACCAAATAACAGTTTTTTAATGGTAAAAGGATCTAATTCAACTGGCTTAAATAAACTAATTCAAAATTTATGATTAAAATATAATGCTGTACAATTTACTTACAAGTTATGCTGATACTTACTCATTTTTAAATTTTTTTAACTTTTTAACAGTTAGAACAGGATTGGCCGTTATTACAGCAATGATAATTGTTTTTTTGATTGGAAATAAATTCATAAATTATTTTTCTACTAAAAATATTACAAATCCCATCCGCTCCGATGGTCCAGAGGAACACCTTATTAAAAAAATAGGGACCCCTACAATGGGAGGAGTTTTAATTTTAATTGGATTATTCACAGGAGTATTTTTATGGGCTGATCTTTATAATCCTTATAACTGGCTATTAATTTTTATAACTTTATCTTTTGGAATTTTAGGAGCATTTGACGATTTTAAGAAAATTAAAAATAATAATTCAAAAGGCATTTCTTCAAAATTTAAATTAATTATTCAAATTGTAATTGGACTTATCTCGTTATTTATATTGTATAATTTTATAGATTCGGAACTTAAAACTAATTTATATTTTCCTTTTTTTAAAAATCTTGTGATTAACTTAGGATGGTTTTTTATTCCATTCTATTTATTTGTAATCGTTGGATCATCTAATGCTGTTAATTTAACTGATGGGTTAGATGGTTTGGCAACAGTTCCAGTTATATTAGTAGCAGGATGTTTTGCATTTATCAGCTATGTTTCCGGAAATATTATTTTTGCTGAGTATTTATTAATTCCATATATAGAAGGAGTTGGCGAGGTAGCTGTTTTTTGTGGGGCTATCATTGGTGCATCAATTGGTTTTCTCTGGTTTAATGCCCCACCTGCAAAAATATTTATGGGAGATACTGGCTCACTTGCGCTAGGAGGATCTTTAGGTGCAGTTGGAGTTGTTACAAAACACGAAATTGTATTAGCTATTACCGGAGGTCTTTTTGTTTTAGAAGCTGTTTCTGTTATTGTTCAAGTCATATCTTTTAAATTAACGGGCAAAAGAATATTCATGATGGCACCTATACATCATCATTTTGAGAAGAAAGGTTGGGCAGAGTCAACGGTTGTAATTAGATTTTGGATTATCTCATTGATACTAGCAATGATTGGGCTTGCAACATTAAAACTAAGATAAATGTTAGGCAAAGAAACTTTTATTAATAAAAAAATATTAATTTATGGTTTAGGTCTCTCAGGTAAATCTTGTTATAAATATTTATCGACTAAAAATAAAGTTATTATTTTTGACGACAATACTGATTTAAAAAATAAAAAAAATAAAAATTATTTTCTAGATAAAAAAAAAATCTTAAGAACTAAATTTGATTATATTGTTCTAAGTCCGGGAATAGATATAAAATATTGCAAATTAAAAAATTTTTTATCTAAAAACAAAAATAAAATAATTACTGAATTAGATATCTTTTATTTAGTATTTCCAAATAATATTAAAATTACAATTACTGGCACCAATGGAAAATCTTCTACTTGCAAAATGTTGTATGGTATCCTTAAATTAAGATATAACGATGTTAGATTAGTAGGAAATATTGGGAATCCTCCATTACTAGAAAAAAGAATATTAAAAAAAACTATTTTTATAATTGAGGCTTCATCATATCAGATAAATTATAGTAAATTTTTTAAATCAGATTTTGCTGCTATTTTAAATTTAAGTGCTGATCATTTGGAAAGACATGGCAATATTAACAAATATGCAAAAGCAAAATTAAAACTTATTTACAATCAAGATAAGAATAAACAATCTTTTATTGAAAAAGATAATAATATTATTAAAAAAAATATTTTATATAAAAATATAAGATCAAAAATTAAAAAATTAATTTATAACAAGCAAACATTTTTTAAAAATAGAATAAACAATTCATATTTGCTCGATCAGAATAATTTAAAAAATATTCATTTTGTTTATCAAATATGCAAAAAATTTCAAATTACAGATAAACAAATATTTAGATCATTAAATAGTTATAAAGGTTTAAAATTTAGAAAAGAAATTATTTATAGCAGAAAAGATTTAAGTATTATTAATGACTCAAAATCTACGAGTTTTTCCTCAACAATCGGACTTTTGTCTAGTTATAAAAATATTTACTGGATAGTGGGAGGTATGTTTAAAAAAGGAGATAAATTTATTATTGATAGAAAGTACTATAAAAATATTACTGCATACATAGTTGGAAAAAATAAAGATTTTTTTGTAAGACAATTCAAAAACAAAATTAAATATAAATACTTTACAAATTTAAAAAATGCAATTTCAAAAATTAAAGTAGAAATTAAAAATGATAAAAAAAATAAAACAATTTTATTTAGCCCTTCTGCAGCATCGTTTGATCAATATAAAAACTTTGAGCAAAGAGGGGAATATTTTAATAAACTTGCAAGAATCTTAACTATTTAAAAAATGGTAAACAAATTTAATATTTACGATAGTTACTACAGTTGGTGGAAAAACGTTGATAAAACTATTTTGATACTAATAATTTCATTTTTTATTGCAGGATTATTTTTTTCTTTAGCCTCAACATCTTTAATTGCATCTGATAGACTAAGTACTAATTCATATTATTTCTTTATTAAACATTTAGCGTTTATTTTAATTGGTCTATTTATAATGTTTATATTTTCATTGATTAAAGAAAACTATTTAGTCAAAATTTCTATTGTTCTCTTTATTTTGTCTTTTATTTTGCTTATGTTAGTTCCATTTGTAGGAGCGGAGGTAAAAGGTTCAAAAAGATGGTTAGATTTACCAATTTTACCACGTTTCCAGCCTGTAGAATTAATTAAACCTTTTTATATTGTAATACTTGCATCATTATTAAACCATCAAAAGTACAACCTATATATTAAATATTTATTAACTCTTTTTTTAATTATTCCAATAATTTTACTATTGATATCTCAGCCAGACATGGGTCAATCCATTTTAATAATAATTTCTTGGTTGTGTTTAATTTTTGTATCAGGAATAAATTTGATTGTATTTTTTGGTTTGTTTGGAATTTTTCTATCTATATTATCCTATCTAATTTTTTTTGTAGAAAAGTTTAATTATATTAAAATAAGAATACTTTCTTTTTTTGATAGCTCCTCTAAAAATAATTTTCAATCAGAGAAAGCATCTGAGGCAATAATAGATGGAGGTTTTTTTGGCAAAGGTATTGGAGAAGGAACCTTAAACTCCAAAATTCCAGAGGCTCATACTGATTATATAGTCTCAGTTATTTCTGAGGAATTTGGTATAATTATAATACTTCTTATAATGTTATCTTTTGTATTTTTTGCTTACAACATATTTAAAAAAATTAGATATACAAATGACAATGTTTTTAAATTAATTCTTGTAGGGCTGATATCATTACTAATGATGCAAGCCTTCATTCACGTCGGAGTAAATTTAAGAGTTTTGCCTACAACAGGAATGACGCTTCCATATTTAAGTTATGGTGGCTCATCTATAATAAGTATTTCTATTATTTCAGGAATAATTTTAAATTTAACAAAAAGAAGAGTGTACTAATTGAAAAAAATTTTAATATCGACAGGTGGATCGGGTGGTCATGTTGTTCCAGCATTAAATTTATATGACCATCTTAAGAATGATTTTGATGTAAAAATTTATACTGACTTCAGAGGAGCAAAGTACATACCAAAAAATGTTGTTAAACAAATTTTTGATGTAAAGCAAGTTCCTGAAAAATTTTATTTTTTTCCAATAAAATTAATTTTTTTGTCAATTGCATTTGTAAAATCAATAATACATCTTAGCTTCAATAAATTTGATATTATAATTAGTACCGGAGGCTATATGTCCTTACCTATTGTTTTAGCTGCTAAAATTTTCAATATAAAAATTTTTTTAATCGAACCAAATTCTATTATTGGGCGATCTAATAAATTTTTGTTAAAATTATCTTATAATATATTGAGTTATGATAAGGATATTTCAAACAATACTGATAAAAATTTGAATAGCAAAAAAAGAATTATACCAGCCCACAAGAATGTTATAATTGATCCACTCTTAAATAAATGTTTTTATTTAAATAAAAATTCTGATCAATTAAAAAATAAAAATTTTAAAATTTTGATGATTGGTGGTAGTCAAGCATCATTATTTTTTAGTAAAAAATTAAAAAATGAGATTATTGATTTATCTTCAAAATATGAGATAGAAATAACGCAGCAATTATCACAAGGTTACGATATTGAAAACTATAGAAAAGAATATGACGAAAATAATATAAAGAATAATTTGTTTTATTTTGATAGCAATTTTTTATGTAAGGAAAATAACTTCGATATTGCTATCACAAGAGCTGGAGCATCAACACTCGCTGAATTAGCTTTTCTACAAATCCCTTTTCTTGCAATTCCATTCCCACATGCAACAGATAATCATCAATTTTGGAATGCAAAAAGGTACCATGATCTAAATTGTTGCTGGATATTGGATGAAAAAAACTTTATTGCTGGAGATATGTATAAATTAATAGATCGAATTATTACAAATAAAGATGAATACATTACAAAAAAAAATAATTTAAAAAAACTAAGTAAAAATAGTTCTTGGAAGGATATAAATAAAAAATTTATAAAATATTTTAATGAAAATTAGTCTTGGTAAAAAAGAAGTTATTCACTTTATAGGAATAGGTGGGATTGGAATGAGTGGTCTTGCATTGATCATGAAAGATTTAGGTTTCAATGTTAAAGGTTCAGATCAACAAAGTGGAAAAAATATAGATAGATTAAGAAG
>CEUZ01010017.1_pt1 | contig 10482 bp, 12 predicted proteins | sample 361511 | NCBI WGS metagenome assembly CEUZ01 (sample SAMEA2622822, study PRJEB7988) | marine metagenome | biome: marine biome (ENVO:00000447); feature: surface water layer (ENVO:00002042); material: "saline water (ENVO:00002010), including plankton (ENVO:xxxxxxxx)" | depth 5 m | reverse complement strand
TCGAAAGATAATTTAATGAACATCGACGATGCTTTAGCGATTGGACCTGCAGTATCAATTTTGTTAAGCGGATATGTTGACAAAGGAAAAACTGTAAGCTTAAGAGGAACTTTGGTGCCTGCAACAAAACTTAATGCGATTATAGCTTCGATTCCATTGGTAGGAGATATTTTAGTAGGTAAAAAAACAGGTGAGGGAGTTGTAGGTGTTAGTTTTAAAATGAAAGGTCCTCCAAAAGATATAAAAACAACAGTTAATCCAATTAAAACTTTAACTCCTAGATTTATAGTTAGGGCAGTTGAAAAAATGAAAAAGAAAGAAGAAGCTAACTAATTTTTACTATCACATGTTGTTTTTTCCCATGAGAAACTTTTATACTATTATTTTGGTCAAAATTATTTTCATAAAAAATTTTAGTTTCATCAATTATAGTTTCATTATTAATTTTTAAACCATTATTTTTAATCATTCTTCTAACTTCTCCCTTTGAATTACCTAGTTTTGTTAAAAGGACTAAATCTAATATATTTATTCCATTGGTTATTTCATTTTTTTTTATTTTTATTGTCGGTAAATCTTTTCCAAAAGATCTATCTTTAAAAGTTTTTTTTGCTGTAGTTTCTGAATCTTTAGCTGCTTTTAAACCATGCAGCATTGTTGTAGTTTCGTTAGCAAGTAAAATTTTAAGCTGATTTATATCTTGACTATCCTTTAAGCTATCTATTTTTGATATACTTAAATCGGTGAAAAGTTTCAAAAAATTAATTACATCTTTATCGTCAGTATTTCTCCAGAATTGCCAGTACTCATATGGTGAAAGCATTTTTTTATTTAACCAAATCGCTCCTTTTTCTGTCTTTCCCATTTTTGCTCCAGAAGACATAGTTAATAAAGGTGTTGTTAAACCATAAGTCTGTTTTTTATCTTTTCTTTTAATTAAATCAGTGCCATTTACTATATTTCCCCATTGATCAGAGCCACCAATTTGCAAAATACATTTGTACTTTTTATTAAGTTCATAAAAATCGTATGCCTGAAGCATCATATAATTAAACTCCATGTAACTTAAAGATTGTTCTCTTTCTAATCGAAGTTTAACACTGTCAAATGTTAGCATTTTATTTATAGTAAAATATTTACCAACATCTCTTAAAAAATTAATATAATTTAATTTGCTTAACCATGAATAATTGTTGACAAAAATAGGTTTAGTTTTTGAATTTTTTGATTTTAAAAATATTTTAAATATATTTTCTATACTTTTAATATTTTTATTTATCTCATTTTTATTAAGAATTTTTCGAGTTTCTTCTTTACCAGAAGGGTCTCCTATAAGTGTTGTACCTCCCCCAAGCAATACAATTGGTTGATGACCATATTTTTGAAGAAGACGTAAACACATAATTTGCATCAAACTTCCAACGTGTAAACTGGGGGCGGTGCAATCAAAACCAATGTAGGCTTTAATTTTAGATTTATTCATTATTTCATTTAAACCAGAATGATCAGTACATTGGTTAAAATAACCCCTACTTTGAAATTCTTTTAGAAATGTTTCTTGCATGAATTTTTAAGCTTCTTTAAAACTCTAATATACAAGATTCTTTTTAAATAAAATATATTTATGAGCAAATCCTATTACAGTTTAGGCTTAATGAGCGGAACTTCAGCAGATGGTGTTGATGCATCAATTATACAATCAGATGGTGATATCAAATATGAAGTAATTTTAGACAAATATTTCGTTTACAACCAGGATATTTACACAAATATTCACGATCTCAAAGAAGAGATAAATGACTCAAGGGATTTAAACAATTTATCTAAAAAAATTAATTCTTTAGAAAAAAAAATTACTTTATTTCATGTGGATATTGTTAATAAAATTATGACAGATTTTAAATCAAATATTGATCTTATAGGATTTCATGGGCAGACCATTTTTCATAACGCAAAGGAAAAAATTTCTAAGCAACTAGGAGATGGAAAATTACTTTCAAGGTCTACAAAAAAGATAGTAATATATAATTTTAGACAAAACGATATAGAAAATGGAGGACACGGAGCTCCACTTACACCAATTTTCCATAAACTTTTAAAAAATAAATTTAATATTAAAAATGCAACTTTTGTAAATATTGGAGGTATAACAAATATAACTTCTATTAAAAGCAGTGACGATATGTATGGAACAGACATTGGACCTGGTATGTGTTTAATAGATAGATGGTTAAGAAAAAAAAGCAAAAAAAATTTTGATGAAGATGGAAATTTAGCCGACAAGGGAAAAGTTAATGAAAAAGTATTAGATAAACTCTTTAAAAATTTTAATAAGAAAGAAAACGTTTTGATTGCTGATAAAATTCAATCATATGACACAAAATATTTTGATTTGTCTTTAATAAAAAATTTGTCAACAAAAGATGGTGCTGCTACTTTAACAGAGTTTACTGCGCAAATTATAATTTCTGCACTTAAACTAACTAAATTTAATAATGAAAAAATAATTTTATGTGGTGGTGGAAGAAAAAATAAATTTTTAGTAAAAAAAATTAAAAAAGAAAATATTAATATAAAATTAATAGATGAATATGGAATAAATGGTGATTTTGTTGAATCGCAAGCATTTGCCTACATCGCAATAAGATCTTATCTAAACTTACCAATCTCTTTTCCAAAAACTACAGGTGTGAAAAAACCTTGTATAGGTGGAACAGTTATTAAAATTTAAATTACTGTAATTTTTTCTTTTATATAAGTATCTACTGAATTTGTTAATTCTTTTTCTTTTCCTTTGTAAAAATGATTTGCATTTGTTATTGCATCAAATTTGACAGTTATATTTTTTTGTATACTTAATCTTTTTTTTAAATTTAATATACTATCGACTTGCACCAGCTCATCATTTTTTCCGTATATAACAAGACCTGAAATTGGACATGGAGCTAAAAAAGTAAAATCGTAAACATTTGGTTGAGGTGATATTGAAATGAATTTGTTTACTTCAGGTCTTCTCATAATTAACTGCATACAAATTAATGCACCAAAAGAAAATCCTGATACCCAACATTGACTATATCCTGGATTTTCTTTTTCAATCCAATCTAATGCTGCGGCTGCATCTGATAATTCTCCTTGACCATTGTCAAAAATACCATCGCTTTTTTCTACCCCTCTAAAATTAATTCTAATTACAGAAAATTTATTTTTATAAAAACAATTATATGTTTCATAAACTATTCTGTTATTCATTGTTCCACCGTACTGAGGGTGTGGTTGAAGTACTAACGCTACTGGGGCGCCAGGCTGTTTATTTTTAAAGTATTTTGCTTGAATTTTTCCGCTTGGACCTGGAATAAATATTTCTTTATTTTCTAAACTCATAAATTTTTAGTAATGATAACTATTATCAAAAAAAGAGTAGCTTTATATCACGTTTACAGTGCGTCTTTTTTATTTTTTTCTATACTTGACTATTTTAGTAGGAATAAATAAATAAACTAAGTAAAATGGAGACTTATTTAATATGAAACTTACAAGCAAAGGAAGATATGCAGTAATGGCAATGGCTGATTTAGCTAATATAAAAGCTAAACATCCTACAAAATTAAATGAAATTTCATTTAGACAAGGAATTTCAATAGCATTTTTAGAGCAAATTTTTTTAAAATTAAAAAAAAACAATTTAGTACAAAGCTCCAGAGGTCCAACTGGAGGTTATTTTTTAACTAAATCTCCAGAAGAAATTAAATTATCTAGCATAATAAAAGCAGTCAACGAAGAAGTAAAAACAGTCGGATGCAAAAAAGAATCAAAAAAAGGGTGCACAGGCAAATCAATAAAATGTATTACCCACGATTTATGGGATGACTTAGAAAAGCATATAAATACTTTTTTTGAGAACAATACATTAAAAGATATAATTTTTAAGTTGAACAAAAGTCAACAAAAAGAATTAAATTAATGAAGCAACAGGAATTACAAAAAAATAAAGAATATAAATACGGATTCACTACAGACATAGAAAGTGTTAGAGCTCCTAAAGGTCTTAATGAAGAAGTTATAAAATTTATATCAAATATTAAAAAAGAGCCAAAATGGATGTTGGAATGGAGATTAAAGGCATTCAAAAGATTAAAAAATTTAAAGGAACCCAACTGGCAAAAACCAAAATATCCAAAAATTAATTACCAAGATCTATACTATTATTCAGCACCAAAAAGCACAAATAACAAACCGAAAAGTCTTGATGAAGTAGATCCTAAGTTATTAGAGACATATGCAAAGTTAGGCATTCCTCTTAAAGAACAGAAAAGACTAAGCGGAGTAGCGGTTGATGCAGTTTTTGATTCTGTTTCAGTCGCGACAACTTTTAAGGATAAATTAACTGAAAAAGGAATTATTTTTTGTTCAATATCTGAAGCTATACAGAAACATCAGAAATTAGTAAAAAAATACTTAGGTTCAGTAATTCCTATCACTGATCATTACTTTGCTACACTTAATTCAGCAGTCTTTACTGATGGTTCCTTTGTTTATGTTCCGGAAGGAGTTAAATGTCCAATGGAACTTTCAACATACTTTAGAATAAATGCATCAGAAACAGGTCAATTTGAAAGAACATTAATCATTGCTGATAAAGGAAGTTATGTAAGTTACTTAGAGGGATGTACTGCACCGATGCGAGATGAAAATCAACTTCATGCAGCCAATGTTGAATTGATTGCTTTAGATGATGCGGAAATAAAATATTCTACAGTTCAAAATTGGTATCCAGGGGATAAAGATGGAAAGGGAGGAATTTATAACTTTGTAACAAAAAGAGGTGCATGTAGAGGAAAAAATTCTAAAATTTCTTGGACTCAAGTAGAAACAGGTTCAGCTATTACATGGAAGTATCCTAGTTGTATTTTACAAGGCGACAATTCTGTTGGTGAATTTTATTCAATTGCCATAACAAATAATCATCAAAAAGCTGATACCGGAACAAAAATGGTTCATCTAGGGAAAAATACCAAAAGCAAAATCATATCAAAAGGAATTTCAGCTGGTTATGCTGATAATACATATAGAGGTTTAGTAGATATTAATAAAAAAGCAACAAATGCAAGAAATTATACTCAATGTGATTCATTATTAATGGGCAATAAATGTGGAGCCCACACAGTTCCATATATTAAAAATAAAAATTCTTCTTCAACTATTGAACATGAAGCTACTACATCAAAAATAAACGAAGATCAGTTATATTATTGTAATCAAAGAGGTTTAAATCAAGAGGAAGCAGTTGGTTTAATAGTCAACGGTTTTTGCAAAGAAGTATTACAACAGTTACCAATGGAGTTTGCTGTTGAGGCCCAAAAGTTGGTAGGAATCAGTTTAGAAGGAAGTGTCGGTTAATGACAAGCAGATTTCATTTAGCTATCGCTGCTGGCGATTTAGACATAGCCTTAAATTTTTATTGTGATGTATTAGGTTGTGATAGAGGTAAAGCCGAATTTAAATATCCAGACGCATGGGCAGACATCAATTTTTGGGGAAATGAATTAACATTGCATGCAACAGACCCCAAGAAAAAAAGAGAAGGTGAAAGACATAATGTTGACATGGGTAATGTATCGGTACCACATTTTGGTGTGCATTTAGATGAGGAAAAGTTCAAAAAATTAAAAGAAAGATTAATTCAAAAAAAGATAAGATTTATTGACCCTCCTTATGTGCGATTTAAAGGTGAAGAAAAGGAACAAGAAACTATGTTTATTGAAGATCCAAACGGTAACTGCATGGAAATAAAGACAATGAAAAATCCAAATACTTTATTTAAAAAATAAATATGATTATTGATAATAAACTTACAGAATATAAAAATAATATTGAGTCACTTCACTCTATAGACAGTTTAGAAGTTTATAGATGGTTAATTTCACTAGGAAAAAAAGTTAACGAGAATCCATTAAGTGAAAAAAATAGAATTGAAAAAAATCGTGTAAAAAGATGTCAGTTTGATTTATTTGTAGATTTGGAAGATGGAAAGTTTAAGGCATGGACTAATGCAATGGTAGCAGGTGGGTATGCTTACGTTCTTTTAGACATTTTTAATTCATTACCTATTGATGAGGCAAAAAATATTACTGCTGATCACTTCAAAAAAATTAAAATGGATGAATTGCTTACAATGAATAGAAAAACTGGTTTTTACGAAATGATAGAAATAATGATGAATAAAATAAAAAATGTTAGAAATTAATAATTTAAAAGCAGCAATAAATAAAAAAGAAATTTTAAAAGGTTTAAATTTAAAAATAAATCCTGGCGAGTTGCATGCAATTATGGGTCCTAATGGTTCAGGGAAAAGTACTTTAGCAAATGTGCTGTCAGGAAAAAATGGTTATAGTGTTAGTGGAGTGTTAAAATTTAAAGGAAAAAGTTTAAAAGAAATTCCTGTAGAAGAAAGGGCACAAGAAGGAATTTTTTTAGCCTTTCAATATCCATTAGAAATACCAGGAGTTAATACTAATAATTTTTTAAAAACATCATTAAATTCAATTCGTAAAGCAAATGGAGAAAAAGAAATAGATTCGTTGGCTTTTTTAAAATTAGTTAAAGAGAAATCACATGAGCTTGGAATTGATGAAAAAATTTTATCAAGACAATTAAACGTAGGTTTTTCGGGAGGAGAAAAGAAAAAAAATGAGATTTTACAAATGAAAATTTTAGATCCTAAATTTTCAATATTGGATGAAACAGACTCCGGCTTAGATATTGATGCTCTTAAAATAATAGCTAAAGGAGTTAATTCATCCAGAAATAAGGAAAAGGCATTTTTGGTCATAACTCATTATCAGAGATTACTTGATTACATTAAACCAGATTTTGTCCACGTTTTATCTGACGGTAAAATTATTAAAACAGGTTGTAGTAACCTAGCAGAAGAACTAGAGAAAACTGGTTATAAAGAGTTAAAATAATATGGTTCAAAATTTTGAAATTAATTTTAACGAAATTAATAAGATTAAAAAAATAACTACAGAAGAAAAAGAATTCAGAATAAAAAATCTAGAATTATTTAAAGACATTGGTTTTCCTAATAAAAGATTAGAAGATTGGAAATTTTCAGATTTTAAAAATATTATTGATAAAAATTTTACTAGACTAGAATGTAAAAACGATTCATCTGATATTAATGAAATCGATTTAGTTAAAGATTTCGATCATAATTATATTTTTTTAGTAAATGGAAATTTGCATTCAAAAAATTTTAAACATGAAGATGAAAGCAAAATAAAAATAGATACTTACAAAAAAAATACTAATTATGATGAAAGCAATAATCCACTAATATATTTAAATCATGCATTTGCTAATAGTGGATATTCTCTTGATGTAAAAGAAAACTATAAGTTCAAAAAAGTTTTAATAATTTATAATTTTTTTACTGAAAATTTAAAAAATAAAATTCTGAATAATAAAAATAAAATAAAAGTAAATAAAAATTCAGAATTACATATTATCGAATATACAATAAATGCTTCTGATTTTAAATTTATAAATAATTCATATGAAAATATAATTTTAGAAGAGAGTTCAAAATTTAAAAGTATTTATTTACAAAAAAATAAAAGTAACGGATTTTTTCATAAATTCTTAAAAAGTAAGATTTCTTCTAATTCTGATTATTCAAATTTGATTTTTTCATCAGGACTAAAATTTAACAAATTGGATATAGTGTGTGATTTAGTTGGAGAAAACGCTAAATGTAATATTTTATCTGGTTTATTTTTGGATAATGAGGAGCATCAAGAAATTAAAACTCGAATTAATCATTTATTTCCTAACTGCAAAAGTTATCAAAAAGTTAAAAATGTTTTAGATTCTAAAAGTAAAGGTATTTATCAAGGCAAAATTTTTGTAAAAGATATTGCTCAAAAAACAGATGCTTATCAGTTAGGAAAAGCGTTATTGTTAAATGATAGTGCTGAATTTAATTCAAAACCCGAGTTAGAAATTTATGCGGATGACGTTAAGTGTTCTCACGGTTCTGCTTCTGGTTGTATAGATGAAGATTCAATTTATTATTTAATGTCAAGAGGGCTAAGTAGAAAAGATTCATCAAAACTATTAGTAAAAGGTTTCCTTAATGAAGTAGTTGATTTTATCAAAAGTTCTTCAATAAAAAATTTTGTTGAAACTAAATTAGAGGAGCAAATTAATGGATATTAGTTCTATAAGATCTCAATTTCCAATTTTTTCAAAAAAAATCAATGGAAAACCTCTTGTATATCTTGATAGCAGTAATTCATCTCAAAAACCCATAAATGTAATTAATGCTCTTGATTTTTTTTATAAAAATGAATTTTCAAATATTGGTAGAAGCATTCATTCGCTTGCTGTTAATGCTACAAATAAATTCGACGAAACAAGAGTTAGTGTAAAAAATTTCATTAACGCAAACTCAAAGGAAGAAATTATTTTTACTAAAAATGCTACAGAATCTATTAATTTAATTGCTGCAACTTTTGGTCAAGATAATATTAAAAAAGGTGACGAAATTTTAATAACTGAACTAGAACATCATTCTAATTATGTACCGTGGCATTATTTAAGAGAAAGCAAAGGGGCGGTTATAAAGTTTGCACCTATAAATGAAGATGGAGATATTATAATTGAAAAATTTAAAGAGTTGATAACTACTAAAACAAAAATAATTGCATTAACACACTTATCTAATGTTACAGGCACAATAGTTCCAATTAAAGAAATTGTTGAGATTGCAAGAAAAAAAAATATTCCTGTATTAGTAGATGGATGTCAAAGCGCGCCACATATAAAAATTGATGTAAAAGATCTTGATTGTGATTTTTATGCTATTTCATGTCACAAAGTTTATGGCCCTACGGGAGTTGGCATTTTGTATGCAAAAAAAAAATGGTTAGAACAATTGCCTCCATATATAGGAGGGGGAGGAATGATTAATGAAGTAAAAAAAAATAAAATTACTTACGCCCCACTTCCTGAAAAATATGAAGCCGGAACTATGCCAACAGCTGAAGTTGTTGCATTCAATGAGTCAATAAAATTTATGAATTCAATTGGTATTGAAAATATTGTTAAACATGAGCAGGAACTTACTAGTTATGCTTTGGAAAAATTAAAAAAAATTAATTCTGTTAGTATTATCGGAAACCCAAAAAATAAAGCAGGAGTAATTTCTTTTGTAATAAAAGGAATACATCCCCATGATATTTCTACCATTGTAGACGAAGAAGGTGTTGCTATCAGAGCTGGCCATCACTGTTGTCAAATTTTACACGAAAGATTAAACTTAACTGCTACTGCACGTGCTTCAATTGGAGTTTATAATACAAAAGAAGATATTGATATTTTATGCAAAGCAATAGAAAGTTGTAGAAAAATTTTTGAATTAAAGTGATGGATTTAAAACAATTATATCAAGATATAATTTTAGAACATGGCAAAAGTCCCAGAAATTTTGGTAAATGCGAAAAATATACACATAAAGCAAAAGGTCATAATCCACTTTGTGGAGATCAGGTTCAAGTTTATTTAAAATTAAATAAAGAAAAAAAAGTGGAAAATTTAAGTTTTGAAGGAAGCGGGTGTGCTATTTCTATTGCTTCCACCTCTATAATGACAGAGTCAATTAAGGGAAAAGATTTAAACGTTGCGAAAAAAATAATAAATGAATTTTTAAATATGATAAAAAATACCCAGCAAATGATATCAAAAGATTTAGATGAAGAACAAAAAATTAAAATCATGTCGTTATCTGGAGTAAAACAATATCCAATGAGAGTTAAATGTGCTACTTTGGCTTGGCATACTTTAACTTCTGCTATTGAAGAGAAAAAAGAAGAAGTTAATACTGAAACAATATAAAAATGAATAACTTAAAAAATAAAATTATAGAAGAAATTAAAAAAGTTTTTGATCCAGAAATACCAGTAAATATTTATGAATTAGGATTGATTTATAAGTTAGAGGTAGATAAAGAAAACAAAGTGAATGTAGATATGACATTAACATCACCCAATTGTCCGGTCGCTGAAAGTTTGCCAAATCAAGTTAAGGAGACTATAATGAAAGTAGAAGGTGTTTCTGATGTAAATCTTAATCTTGTTTGGGAACCGCCTTGGAGCAAAGATAAAATGTCGGAAGCAGCTAAATTAGAATTGAATTTATGAGTAAACAAATAATAACTTTAAGCGAAAGAGCTGCGGAACGAGTTAAAGAAATTATATCTAAAGCTAAGGAGCCAATCGTAGGTGTTAGGGTAGGAGTTGCCTCAGGAGGATGCGCCGGCATGTCCTATGTTATGGAGTATGCTAAAAAAACTAATCCAAATGATGAAATCATTGAAGATAAAGGAGTTAAAGTTTTAATTGATCCAAAAGCTATAATGTATCTTTTGGGAACCGAAATGGATTATAAAAAAGAAGAACTTTCTTCAACTTTTGTATTTAA
>CEUZ01039844.1_pt1 | contig 10484 bp, 6 predicted proteins | sample 361511 | NCBI WGS metagenome assembly CEUZ01 (sample SAMEA2622822, study PRJEB7988) | marine metagenome | biome: marine biome (ENVO:00000447); feature: surface water layer (ENVO:00002042); material: "saline water (ENVO:00002010), including plankton (ENVO:xxxxxxxx)" | depth 5 m | reverse complement strand
ATATTAGCTTTTCTTCCTACAGCTACTAAAACTTTATCAACCTCTAGTCTTTCTCTTTTACTGGTATTGTTATTTGTGAAATCAACAATCAGCTTATTTTTTATTTCCTTAACCTCTGTTACTTTGCAATTTAACTTAAAATTTATTCCTTGTTTTTTTAAAATCTTTAAAAATTCAGTTGAAATATCCATATCCATGCCTGGTATTATATGATCCAAAAATTCAATTACAGTAACCTTTGAGCCTAATCTTTTCCAAACACTAGAAAGTTCTAATCCAATATATCCACCTCCTATTACGACTAATTCATTTGGAACTTTTTCAAAAGATAAAGCTCCCGTAGAGGAAACAATACTTTTTTCATTAATTTTAATTCCTGGTAAAGATGTTGGTATTGATCCAGTTGCTATAACAATATTTTTAGCTTTGTAGTTAACTTTTTTTTTCGATTCATCAACTACACTTACTGAATTGTGTGAAGTTATTAAACCCTTACCTTTTAAATGGGTAATTTTATTTTTTTTAAATAAAAATTCTACACCTTTGGTTAGTGTTAGAATTGATTTATTTTTATTTGCCATTATTTTTGACAAATTTAATTTGATATTGCTGGCTTCAATCCCCAAATTATTGAATTCTTTATTTGCTTTGTGATAAATTTCTGATGAATTAAGCAAACTTTTTGAAGGTATACAGCCGATATTTAAACATGTGCCCCCTAAAGTTTTTCGAGACTCTACACATGCTGTTTTAAGACCTAATTGAGCAGATCTTATTGCACAAACATAGCCTCCAGGACCAGACCCAACGACAATGACATCAAAATTATTTTCCATTACTAAAGATCTAGAAATAATCTCCTTGGTTCTTCGAGACATTCTTTAATGGTTTTTAAAAAAGAGACAGCTTCTTTGCCATCAATTATTCTATGATCGTATGATAGAGCTAAATACATTACAGGTCTTATCACAATATTATTTTCTTTCACAACAGGACGCTCGACAATATTATGCATGCCTAAAATGCCTGTTTGTGGTGGATTCAAAATTGGTGTAGAAAGCATTGATCCATAAATTCCACCGTTGCTAATGGTAAATGTACCACCTTGTAAGTCATTAATGGTAATTTTTCCTTTTTGTGCTTTTTCAGAGAGTAAGAAAATATTTCTTTCTATATCTGCAAAAGATAATTCGTCTGCGTTCTTAAGAACGGGCACGACTAGTCCACGGTCAGTGCCAATTGCAATAGAAATATTGTAATAATTTTTATAAATAATGTTATCACCATCAATTTCGGCATTTACAGCTGGAAAATTTTTTAAAGCAACAACTGAGGCTTTAGTAAAAAAAGACATAAAGCCTAATTTTACAGAATAGTTTTTTTGAAAATCTTCTTGGTAGTCTGATCTCATTTGAATTATATTTTGCATATCTACTTCATTAAAAGTAGTTAACATCGCTGCATTATCTTGGGCCTCTTTTAATCTTTTGGCTATAGTAACCCTCAACCTAGTCATTTTGACTCGTTCTTCTGGTCCATAAGTAACTTTTCTTTTAGAGGGTTGAGGTATATTACCCATTAAATTAATTATATCCCCTTTGGAAATTCTGCCATCTTTACCGGTTCCCTCTACTTTGGTTAGATCAATCTTGTTTTCTTCAACAATTTTTCTAACTGAAGGAGACAGTTGTTGTTTCGTTTTAGGAGGAACATATTTTTTTTCCTCTTTCAAAACATTAACTTTGTCTTCAGCTAATGTGTCTAAAATTAAAGCTTCATTTGAATCTTCCTCTTCTGCTTCATTTACCAGGGTTAAAGTTTTTGGTTTTTTTAAAGTTGCCTCTTCTTTTATTTTTGGTGCTGCTTTGGTTACCTTTTTTTTTTGAGCTGTCTTAGGTGGCGTATATGATTCTTCAATTTTGTTTGTTGGTTCTTCTTTCTCAGTACTTTCTCCTTCCTTAATGGTACCCAATAACGCTCCGATCTCAACGGTGTCACCTTCTTTCACTTTTATAGAGGACAATGTTCCAGCTAAAGGAGAAGGAACTTCGACATTAACTTTGTCAGTTTCTAATTCTACTAAAGGTTCATCCGAATCAACATTTTCTCCAACTTGTTTAAGCCATTTTGATACAGTTGCTTCAGTTACAGATTCTCCTAAGGCTGGTACTAAAATTTGATTCGACATATCTAGCTAAGAACCTTTTCTATTATTTCTTTTTGTTGTGCAAGATGTTTTTTTAAATATCCTGTAGCTGGAGATGCCGCAGGTTTTCTACCAATATAATTAACATCTCTATTTTCAGCTTTTATATGATCTAAGGTCCACTGAATGTAGTTTCTGGCACTGTTCCAAGCGCCCATGTTTTGAGGCTCTTCTTGACACCAATAAAATTTTGCTTTTTTTCTAAATCTTTTTAATTCTTGAGCAAGAGTTTTTACTGGGAATGGATATAATTGTTCTATTCTAACTATATAAACGTTATCATTTTTTATTTTTTCCCTAGCCTCTACTAAATCAAAATAAATTTTTCCTGAACACATTATTACTTTTTCAATTTTTTTATCTTTTCTAAGTTTAATTAAACCATAATTTTTAATTTCAGAAAGATCTGGAAGTACTCTATGAAATGAATTTTTTTTAGTAAAATCTTCAATATTTGAAACACACCTTTTATTTCTTAACAACGATTTAGGTGTCATAATTATCAATGGTTTACGAAACTCTCGGTGCATTTGTCTTCTCAAAGCATGGAAATAATTAGCTGGTGTTGTGCAATTTATAACCTGAATATTTTCCTGCGCACAAAGTTGTAAAAATCGTTCTAATCTTGCAGAAGAATGTTCCGGACCTTGTCCTTCGTAACCATGTGGTAGCAACATAACTAGACCGCTTGCTCTTGACCATTTTCTTTCTCCTGAGGCCACGAATTGATCTATTATTACTTGAGCACCATTTGCGAAATCACCAAATTGAGCCTCCCATACTACTAATGTTGTTGGCTCAGAAAGCGCATATCCGTGTTCAAAACCAAGTACAGCAAATTCAGATAACAGGCTATCAATAACCTCAAAACGTTTTTGTTTTTGAGAAATATTGTTTAATGGTGTGTAGTATTTATTAGTGTTTTGATCTCTAAGCACTGAATGTCTTTGAGAAAAAGTTCCTCTACCAGAATCTTGGCCAGAAAGTCTTACTGGATAGCCCTCTTCCAAAAGAGTAGCAAAAGCTAATTGTTCAGCAGTTGACCAGTCAAAACCTTTTCCGCTTTGAAACATTTTCTTTTTATTTTCAAAAATTTTTCTTATTGTGGGATGAATTAAAAAATCTTTAGGAATATTAGTTATTTTTTCACCAATCTTTTTTATTTTATCTATTGAAACCCCTGTCACTCCTCTTTTATCTTTCCCGGGCTCTGGTTTAAATCTACTCCATACTCCTTCGTACCATTCTAATTTTGGCTTATAACTTTTGGCTGTTCGAAATTGTTCATCTAAAAGATTTCTAAAATCTTTTTTCATTTTATTAAATTCCTCTTTGGAAATAGTTCCTTCTTTAATAAGTTTATTTCCATAAACATTGAGTGTTGTAGGATGTTGTTTTATTTTTTTATACATTAATGGCTGAGTAAATGAAGGTTCGTCCCCCTCATTATGACCAAACCTGCGGTAACAAATCATATCTATAACAACATCCTTGTTAAATTTTTGTCTAAACTCTATTGCGATCCTTGCGCAGTGCACTACCGCTTCAGGATCATCCCCATTACAATGTAAAATTGGAGAGTCAACCATTTTTGCTAAATCAGATGGATATGGTGAAGATCTTGCAAATTTTGGATTAGTTGTAAAACCAATTTGATTATTAACTATTATGTGAATTGTTCCACCTATATTATGACCAGGAAGGCCGGACATCGCAAAACATTCAGCGACTACTCCTTGACCAGCAAATGCTGCGTCGCCATGAAGTAAAACCGGAACAACTTTTTCGCGTTTTTTATCTTTATGAAAAAATTGTTTTGCTCTAGTTTGTCCTAAAACTACAGGATTAACTGCTTCCAAATGTGAAGGATTGTCAGTTAAACTAATGTGCACTAAATTTCCATCAAACTCTCTATTAGAAGAGGCTCCCAAATGATATTTCACGTCACCAGTAGAATCTATTGAGTTTGTATTAAATTCTCCTGCAAATTCATTAAAAATTCTTTTATAAGATTTTTGTAATAAATTTGCCAAAACATTTAGCCTTCCTCTATGTGGCATTCCAATTTTTACTTCCTTAACTCCTAAATGCCCTCCTCTCTTTATAATTTGTTCTAAGGCAGGCATTAAAGATTCTGCACCATCTAAACCAAATCTTTTTGTACCTACAAACTTAACTGCTAAGAATTTCTCAAAACCTTCTGCCTGTATTAATTTTTGTAAAATAAATTTTTTACCATTAGTTGTAAAATTTAATTGATTTTCTTTTTTCTCCATTCTTTCTCTGAACCATTTTTTTTCTACAGGATTAGATATGTGCATATATTCAACTCCTATAGTTGAACAATAAATTTTTTTGAGGAATGGAATTATTTCATTAATGGTTGAATAACCTCGATCCATATAAGAATGTAGGAAAATTTTCTTATCATAATCTTCCTTTTTAAAACCATGGTCCGAAGGATGCAGTTCTTCAAGATATTTTCTTTCCATAATTTCAAGAGGATCAAGATTTGCGATGAGATGCCCTCTAATTCTATAGGCCCTAATCATTGCTATGGCTTTTATTGATCTTCTTTTTTCTAATTCAGTATTTTCATTTAAAGCTGAGAATCCATTATTTTCACTTTGCCTTTTATCAACAAAATTTTTATTAAGAATATTTTTTTCTAAATTATTATTTTTTCTTGGCGCCCAACTTGGGCCTAGTATTTCTTTTTTTATGGCATCTTGATCTTCACCAAGACCATCAAAAAATTCCACCCAACTCTCAGGAACTGACTCAGGATTGCTTAAATACTTTAAATAAAGATCTTTTATAAAAGGTCCGTTGCTACCCTGTAGAAAAGAAGTTTTTTCAAAAATTATGTTTCCTTTATTTGATGCCATGAATAGTAAATTTAACTTTATTTTATTATAAATTTGATAAAACTATCTTGCAAGTTTGTCATGTAAGGTTTGACCAATTTCTGCAGGTGAATTTGCAACCATAATACCACATGACTTCATTTTCTCTATCTTGTCACCCGCATTTCCCTTGCCTCCTGAAATAATAGCTCCCGCGTGTCCCATTCTTCTTCCTGGAGGCGCCGTAATACCAGCTATAAATCCAACTATCGGTTTCTTAATTTTTGATGATTTTATAAATTCAGCCGCTTCTTCTTCTGACGTTCCTCCGATTTCACCAATAATTATTATTGACTCTGTTTTGTCATCTTTAAAAAAAAGTTCTAAACAATCAATAAAATTTGTTCCATTTATTGGGTCGCCTCCAATGCCTATAACTGATGATTGACCAATTCCATTTTCACTTGTTTGAGCTACTGCCTCATAAGTAAGCGTTCCCGATCTTGAAATAATTCCACAGGAACCTTTTTTATGAATATTTCCGGGCATAATACCAATTTTACATTCTTCAGGTGTAATAATTCCAGGACAGTTTGGTCCAATCAAGCGAGATTTTGATTTTAAAAGTTTCTCTTTAACTTTGACCATGTCAAGGATTGGAATTCCTTCAGTAATACAAACTATCAATTCAATTTCATTTTCTATGGCTTCATTAATTGCTGAAAGTGCAAATTTGGCAGGAACATAAATCATAGTTGCAGTTGCTTTTGTTTTTTCAACTGCTTCCTGGACTGTATTAAAAACTGGTCTATCCAAATGAACTTGTCCTCCTTTTTTTGGAGTCACTCCACCAACTAAGTTAGTGCCATAAGCAATGGCTTGTTCAGAATGAAAAGTGCCATGAGCTCCAGTAAATCCTTGGCAAATTAACTTAGTATTTTTATCAATCAAAATTGACATATTTATTTTGTTGCCTCTATAATTTTTTTTGCTGCATCTGCCAAATTATTTGCGGATATAATTTTTAAATTCGATTTTTTTAATATTTGCTTACCCAATTCTACATTGGTTCCAGCTAATCTAACTACTAAAGGCACTGATAAACTTGTTTCTTTTACAGCATCCACGACTCCTTGAGCTAGTACATCACACCTCATAATTCCTCCAAATATATTAATTAGTATCCCTTTAACATTTTTATCTGAAAGTATAATTTTAAACGCTGCTGATACTTTTTCCTTAGAAGCCCCCCCTCCAACATCAAGAAAGTTCGCTGGTTCAGATCCATACAATTTTATAATGTCCATTGTTGCCATTGCGAGACCAGCGCCATTAACCATACAGCCAATTTTTCCATCTAATTTTATATAAGAAAGCCCATGTTTACTTGCTTCAGTTTCTGTAGGATCTTCTTCATTCAAATCTTTTAGCGATACAATATCTGGATGCCGATATAATGCGTTATCATCAAAATTAATTTTTGCATCGAGACATAACAAATCATCATTTTTAGTTAAAATAAGTGGATTAATCTCAATTAAATTTGCATCTTTTTCTATTAAAAATTTATAAATTGATTCGATAAGATGAAAAGCCTTTTTTTGTGCATTATTGGAAAGATTAAATGGTTTAATTATTTTCTGAATATCTGTTTTATTAATCGTTTTAGATAAGTTTACTTTTACAGTAATAATTTTATCAGGTTTTTTTTTAGCTACTTCTTCTATATCCACACCACCTTCAGCGCTAGAAATAAATGCAATTTTTGAACTAGCTCTATCAACCAAGCAGGATAAATAAAACTCTTTAACAATATCACAAGTTTCCTCTACATATAGCCTTTGAACTTTTTTTCCTTGTGAACCAGTCTGGTGAGTTATTAATTTTTTTCCAAATAAATTTTTTGCCTGAATCTTTAGTTCATCAAGACCATTTACTATTTTAATTCCTCCAGCTTTTCCTCTTCCTCCGGCATGAATTTGGGCCTTTAATGCAATTTTCTTTGTTTTTAATTTTTTGAATTTTTGATCAATTTCCTCTAAAGAAAATGCAACAAAACCATTCAAAACTTGAATTTTGAATTTTTTAAAAAGTTCTTTTGCTTGATGTTCGTGAATATTCATATTCAATTATCAATTTCTTCACAATTTTTTAATTCATGACTAGAAAGTATTTTGGTAATTTTGATTTCTTTAAAACATTTTTCATCAATATAGTCATATATATTAGAATTTTTTACTGGATTTATTGTATAAATAACTTTTATTTCATTGTCCTTAATCGAATTAATTAACAGTTTTTTATAGCTTAAAAAATATTTACTATTTTTTTGTGGATAATCCGTACCATCAAATATATGCCATCTAGTTGTAGAAAAAAGCTTTTTTTCCAATAGGGCAGAAAAAAATGAGTAATTTGTCATGACCATTTTATTCCTTATGTCATCTTTTAGGTAAGTTTTAATTTCATTAATAAAATTAATTTCTTCAATAGGGTTATCTTTAAATTCAGGAGTCATCCATCTTAACCCTATAAATTTTCTATCTATTTTACTTCCGCTAGATGATAGATCAAAATTTGAATAATTTAATTCATGAAATTTTCTACCTTCATTAAAACGAAAATGATATTTGGTTGTAGCAAATAAGCAAAATAATATAAGAATTGCAGATACTATTTTTTTATTTGAATTAATGCTTATATGTGAAAATGCAGTAAGAATTGGAATTAAAAAGAATATAAAAGTTTGATTTCTGGTTAGCAATTGATGAAATATTAAAGATATTGTTAATGAAATTAAAATCAAAAAATACAAGAAATTTTCTTTATTAAAATAATTTTTATTTTTTATTAAATTTTTTACGTTTACATAAAGTAATGGCGCCATAGCAAAGTAAATAAATTTAAAATGCCCAACAATGCCATTAAATGTAATACTAAAATCACTAAATCTTTTTTCTCCTATTGTTTGGGGATAAAAAATGTACTGTTCAAGAAAAGAGATTAGGCCTATTCCTAAAATGTTACCGAAAATGAACAATAGCAAAATAACTGACACTGAACTAAATAAAACATATTTAATCCATTTTATTTTTTTTTTAACTAAAGAATAAAAAACTAAAACTAAAAATGCGGATATGATTACATATGATGATGGTACTTGTTTTGATAAAAAAGCAAAAATAAAAAAAATTGGTAATAAAATCCAATAATAATTTTTTTCAGTTCTTATTCCTAATATTAGAGCATAAATTCCTAATAAGGAAAAAAAAGCAGAATGATGATCTACAAAAGGAGTTCCGCTTATTGGATACGCAAGTATAGAAAAAAATATAGAATAAATAAAACTATAAATTAAACCGAGCTTAAAATTTCTTAAAACTATAAAAGTAGAGATTGTTATTATTGCATTAACAATAGAAGCATGAAAAACGTACGTCTGCCAATTGACACCAAATAAATAAAAAAAGGATGCCTGAATATAATCGACGAAGGGTCCCGAAATTATCCAGAAATCTTTAAATGGATGCTCATCTAGTAGAATTCTATATCCAGTATCAAAATGTGAGAAACTATCAACTGGAAAAACTCCTCGATTTCCATAGTACTGATTTATAAGTAAAGAAAATAAAAATAAAAAAATTATAAATTGGTTTTCTTTTTTAAAGAGAATATTCGATTTCATTATTAAATATAATAAATTAATTAGCTAGATCTTTATCAATTTTAACAGCTGCAGCAAAAAGTTCTTTAACTGCTGAGACTGATAAATCAAAATTTTTTTTTTCATTCTCATCTAATTTTAGTTCTATAACTTTTTCTACACCTTCACTGCCTATTATAACTGGCACTCCTGCATATAAATTTTTTATCCCATATTCTCCATTTAAAAAAGCTGCACATGGCAAAGTTTTTTTCAAATTTTTTATATAAGATTCTGCCATTTCAACACCTGCAGTGGCGGGAGCATAGAATGCTGATGCCTTTTGCATCAATTTACCTATTTCAGCTCCTCCTTTCCTTGTTCTATCAATTATTTTCTCTAATATTTCTTTTTTAATCAATTTGTCCAATGATTTACCATTTATTTTTGTATGGTTTGGCATTGGAACCATTGTGTCTCCGTGGCCACCTAAAACTAAGCTTTCAACATTTCTAACTGGAACTTTAAGCTCTTGTGAAAGAAAATATTTAAATCTCGATGTATCTAAAATTCCAGCCATGCCAATAACTTTATGAGTGGGTAAACCAGAATATTTTTGAAGCGCCATAACAATAACATCCAAAGGATTTGTTATACAAATCACGAACGCATTAGGAGAAGTTTTTTTAATACCTTCTCCTACCTGTTTTATTATTTTTAAATTAGTTCCGAGCAAATCATCTCTTGACATTCCTGGTTTTCTTGGGATTCCAGCTGTAATGATTATTACGTCTGAGTTTTTCGTATCTTCATAACTGTTTGTGCCAATTAAATTAACGTTAGAACCACTTACAGAAGTTGATTGAGCTATATCTAATGCTTTTCCTTTAGCTAAACCTTCATCTATGTCAAAAAGGACCACATCCGCAAGTTCTTTTAGTGTTATCAAATGAGCTAGTGTACCTCCAATTTGTCCTCCACCTATCAATGAAATTTTTTTTTTCATAAATTTTTAATTTAATGTTGGCATTATAAACTCAGGGTCTGAAGCTAGTCCAGTTGGCCATTTTGAAGTTATAGTTTTAAGCTTAGTATAAAATCTAACTCCTTCTGGTCCATGCATATGCTGATCCCCGAATAAAGATCTTTTCCAGCCTCCAAACGAATGATAAGCAACAGGTACCGGTATAGGTATATTAATACCAACCATCCCAATTTTAATTTTACTAGCAAAAGTTCTTCCTACATCACCATCGCGGGTATATATACTTGTTCCATTTCCAAATTCATGATCATTAACTAAATTTACCGCTGTTTCAAAATCTTTTACTCTAACCACAGACAGAACTGGTCCAAAAATTTCCTCTTTATAAATTTTCATCTTTTTATCAACATTATCAAAAAGACATCCACCTATATAAAAACCTTTTTCATATCCTTGCAATTTTATATTTCTTCCATCCACAACGAGTTTAGCACCCTCTTTTACTCCTAGATCAACATAACTTCTAACCTTTTCTAAATGCTGCTTAGTTACAAGTGGACCCATTTCAGAATTTTTATCTAATCCTGGACCTACCTTTAGAGTTTCAACTTTTTTTGCAAGTTTATTTACTAACTGATTTCCAACTTTACCTACCGCAACTGCTACTGATTGTGCCATACATCTTTCTCCAGCCGACCCGTAGGCAGCGCCCATTAAACCATTGACGGCTTGATCAAGATCACAATCAGGCATAACAACACAATGATTTTTTGCACCTCCTAAAGCTTGAACACGTTTTTCATT
>CEUZ01203271.1_pt1 | contig 10492 bp, 10 predicted proteins | sample 361511 | NCBI WGS metagenome assembly CEUZ01 (sample SAMEA2622822, study PRJEB7988) | marine metagenome | biome: marine biome (ENVO:00000447); feature: surface water layer (ENVO:00002042); material: "saline water (ENVO:00002010), including plankton (ENVO:xxxxxxxx)" | depth 5 m | reverse complement strand
TATCTTTCTATGTTCAAGAAACCAATTTATAAAGGAATAAAAATAGGTTTTGGCGGTGTTCACAATCTAGGCCAATTAGATAATTTTAATTCACCAGGTAGACAAAAACACCAAATTGGTCCTGGGTTTAAAAAAACATTTCGTATAAATGAAGAAATGGAATATGATTTTTTTATTGGGCCACTTATTGGTTTAACTAATGAATCTGCAGATCATACTTTACTTTGGAATATGACATTGGAATTCTAGATTAATTATGAAAATAAAAACATACGAATTAAAAAGTTTAGTTGATAAAAAAAAATTTGCTGGCTATTTAATCTATGGTCAAAATAAAGGATTAGTTAGAGAAAAAAGTGAAATAATAATAGATGCTTTTAAAAATGATCAAACAGAAATAATAAAATTTGAAAATGATGAATTAATTTTAAACCCAGAAAAATTAAGTAATGAGTTTAATACATTTTCTCTTACAGCTGAAAAAAAAATTATATCAGTTATAAATACAAAAGATAATTTAGTAGAATTAATAAATAATATTGTATTAGAAAACTCAAATAATTTAATAATTTTTGAAGCTGGAGAATTAACTCCTAGATCTAAATTAAGAAAATTTTTTGAAAAAGAAAAAAACCTTGGAATTTTAGCTTGTTATTTTGATACTGAAAGAGATATCGAAGATTTAATTGAAAAAACCTTTAAAAATGAAAACATTTCAATTAACAAAAATATTATTCAATTAATTTCAAAACATTTAGGAAATGAAAGACATATTGTTAAAAATGAAATTGAAAAAATAATATTATATTTAAAAGATAAAAAAGAAATAAAAGTAGAAAATATTTTAAAATGTCTTAGTCAAAATGAAGAATATGGGTTTGATGATTTAAATTATACTTTATGTGATGGTAATGTTATTAAATTAGATAAAATAATTAATCAATTATATTTAGAAGGAATTAATCCTATTGCATTACTTAGATCTGTTAATAAACACTTCCAAAAAATTTTATTTGTGAATGAAAAAATTGATTCAGGCATGAATATCAATGAATCTTGTAGTCAATTAAAACCACCGATTTTTTTTCTAAAAATAAATCAATTTAAAACACAAGTTACAAAATGGAAAACTACTCTTTGTTCTAAAGCAATAGAAAGAATTTTAGAAACAGAAGAGTTATGTAAAATAAATTCTAAAATATCAAAAACACTATGTTGGAGAACTTTAAGAAATATAGCTTCTGTGAAATATAATTAATTATGAATTAGTAAGTTTCTTTAAAATATTTTCTCTTTGATCTAAATTTCTATATTCTATTTTTATATTACCCTTATTATTTTTATCATTAATTGTTAATTTTACACCTAACTTTAAACTCAATTCTTTCTCAAGAATAATAGTATCAGCATCTTTTTCTTTAATATCTTTTTCATTTATATTTTTTATTTTTTTTTCTAAATCATTTTTATGAAATAAACTTTCTACATATCTAACTGACAAATCTTCCTTTACAATACGTTTTGCTAATTCTAAAGCACCAACATATCCAACTAAACATCTTGCGTGTCCTAAAGATAATTTTCCATCTAAGATAAATTTTTTAATTTCTTTTGGTAAAGATAATAATCTAAGCAAATTTGCAACATGACTTCGACTTTTTGAAACAATAGAAGCTAATTGATCTTGTGTATAATTAAATTCTTTTATTAATTGATTATATCCTTCCGCTTCTTCTATAGCAGTTAAATCTTCTCTTTGTAAATTTTCAATTAAACCAGATTCAAATGATTTTTTATCATCACAATCAGTTATAACAGCTGATATTTTTTCCATTCCGATTAATTTACAAGCTCTTAGTCTTCTTTCTCCAGCAACTAATTCAAAATTTTTGTTAACTTTTCTTACTATTATAGGTTGAATTAATCCAGTATTTTCAATAGATTGTGCTAATTCTTTTAATTTTTCTTGATCGAATTTCTTCCTTGCTTGAAATTTACTAAAATTAATTTTATTTATTGAAATATTATTATCTTGTTTTATTTCTTCTTTTAAATCTAAATCATCAGTATCAGTATTTAAAAGTGCTGAAAGCCCTCTTCCCAATCTTTTTTTTTTTTTCATAAATAAATAATTATTGATTAACTGCTTTTTTTTCTTGTTTTAAAAATTCTTTAGCTAAACCTAAATATGCTTTTGAACCTTTACATTTTGAATCATAAATTAAAACTGGTTTTCCAAAACTTGGAGCTTCTGAAACACGCACATTTCTAGGTATCAAAGTTTTATAAACTTTTTTTCCAAAAAAACCTTTAATATCTGTTTGTACCTGCTCTGTCAGAGAATTTCTTTTATCTACCATAGTTAAAACTAAACCTTGAATACTCAAATCTGGATTAAAAGTTTTTTTAACTCTGTTAATGGTATGTACCAAATGACTCAACCCTTCTAAAGAATAAAATTCACATTGCATTGGTACAATTATAGAATTAGCTGCTGTGAAAGCATTAACTGTAAGTATTCCTAAAGCTGGGGGACAATCAATTAAAATATAATCAAATTTATTTTTAATTTTTTCTATAGCTTCTTTTAATCTAACTTCCCTTTTTTCTTGTCTTGCAATTTCAACTTCAGCTCCTGATAAATCTAATGTAGATGGAACTAATTTTAATTTAGGAATATCAGTTTCATAAATTGCTTCTAATATTTTTGAAGAATCATGTAATACATCATAAACATCATTTCTATCTTTACTTTGATTAAATCCAACACCTGTAGACGCATTTCCTTGTGGATCTAAATCAATTAATAATACTTTTTTTTTTTCGGAAACTAAAGCAGTGGCAAGATTAATAGCTGTTGTAGTTTTTCCTACTCCACCTTTTTGATTTGCTATTGCTATTACTTTTGATTTTTTCAATTTAGACATTAATAATTATTATAATTGTATTAATTTAAATAAAAATTATTTTTTTTTAATATTTTTTATAACTAAAATTTTTGACTCACTATCAGTAATACTATTTACATATTTAACATCAAATATAAATTTTTTTTTCGCAATTTTAACTTCATTTTCAGCTGTTTTGCCTTTCATAAAAATACAACTCATATTTTTTTTATAAAATTTGTGAGTATATTTTATTAATTTATCAAGTGAACTAACTGCTCTAGCTACAATGTAATCATAATTTCTATTTATTTCGAAATTTTCTATACGCGAATTTTTTATAGAAATATTTTTTATATTTATTATTTTTTTTACTTTATTTAAAAATAAACACTTTTTTTTGTTAGCTTCAATTAGATGAAAATTGTTTTGGGTACAAATAGCACAAACAATTGCTGGAAAACCTGCTCCACTTCCTATATCCAATATTTTTTTTTTATTTCCAATTAATTTTATAATTTGATATGAATCTAAAAAATGTCTTTCCCAAATAGAATCAAATGATTTATTACTAATAATATTAAATTTTTTTTGATAAATTTTAATTAATTTCAAATATATTTTAAGTTTCTTTAATATTTCACTATTAATTCCAGTTTTTATTTGAAATTCATTAAAAGTTAAATAACCCACTTATTTTTTTTTAAAAAGCTTTTTTTTTTTTTATTTACAAATCGAAGAATATTAATAACAGCTGCTGGTGTAACTCCTGAAATTCTAGTTACTTCTCCTAAATTCTTTGGCTTTATATAATTCAACTTTTCTAAGACCTCAGCAGTCAAATTAGGAACTTTATTATAATTTAAATTTTTTGGTATTTTAACTTCTTCATCTTTTTTAAGATCTTTTATATCTTGTAATTGTCTTTCTACATATCCTTTATAAACAGATTTTGTTTCTAATTCTTCAAAAATATTATTTGGAATTTTTTTTATCTCAGGCCATATAGTTTCTAATTTTTTTCTATTAATATCTTTAAAAACTAAAAGATCAAAAATACTTCGTTTTTTGCCATCAAAATTAATTTTTATACCATATTTATCCAATTCATTAGGTGAAAATGACTTTTTTTGGTATTTTTTGTCAATTTTATCCAATAAATGCTTTTTTTTATTAAATTCTATCTTTCTATTTTTAGCAATACAACCTATAGAAATTCCTTTAGAAGTTAATCTTAAATCAGCATTATCTGAACGTAGTAATAATCTATATTCTGCTCTGCTGGTAAACATTCTATATGGTTCAGTTACTCCTTTATTAACTAAATCATCAATTAAAACTCCAATATAAGCTTCGGATCTAGATAAAACAAATTCACCTTTTTTTAAAACCTTTAATGAAGCATTTATACCAGCTATTAAGCCCTGAGCAGCAGCTTCCTCATAACCAGTTGTTCCATTTATTTGACCAGCCAAATATAAATTTTTGATTTTATTTGTCTCCAAAGTGTTTGATAATTGTAAAGGATCAACATAATCATATTCTATAGCATACCCATATTGCAAAATTTTTGAATTTTCTAACCCATCAATTGATTTTACGAAGTTCTTTTGTATATTTTCTGGCATAGATGTAGAAATTCCATTTGGATATATAATATTAGAATTTAACCCTTCTGGTTCCAAAAATATATGATGTCTCGTTTTATCTTTGAATTTTACGATTTTATCTTCTATTGATGGGCAATATCGTGGTCCTGTACTTTGTATTTGTCCTGAATAAATAGCTGATTTTACTATATTTTTTTCAATAATTTTATGAGTTTTTTTATTAGTATAAGTAATAAAACATGGAATTTGTTTTACTTTAATATTTTTATTCATAAATGAAAAAGGTATTATTTTTTTATCGCTATCTTGTCTTTGAAGTTTTTTAAAATTTATAGATTTACTAAGAATTCTTGGTGGAGTACCAGTTTTCATTCTCCCTAATTTAAAATTATATTTTTTAAATGTTTTTGACAAACCATAAGTTGCTTTTTCTCCGACCCTTCCAGCAGGAATTTTTTTATTTCCTATGTGAATTAAACCATTCAAAAAAGTACCTGTTGTAAGAACAATTGTTTCACATGAAACTATTTTATTTTTAGATAAAATCACACCTTTAATAGATTTATTTTTAATTTTTAAATCAACGACTTCTTCTTCTAATATTTTTAAATTTTTCTCTTTCTTCAGAAGTTTATTAATGGCCATTTTATATAATTTTCTATCTGCTTGCGCTCTTAAACCTCTAACAGCAGGTCCCTTTGAAGCATTGAGCATTCTGAACTGTATTCCTGACATATCTATAGCTTTAGCTATAATCCCATCTAATGCATCAATTTCTCTAACTAAATGCCCTTTTCCTAAACCTCCAATAGAAGGATTACAGGACATTTCACCTATTTTTTTTTTATTATTTGTAATTAATAATGTTGAACAACCGATTCTTGATGCTGCTGCTGCTGCTTCACACCCTGCATGGCCACCTCCTACTACTATAACTTTATAGGTTTCACGTGAAACTATAGATTTTTTCTTTATTTTCTTATTTTTTTTAGAATTGAACATCCTATAGCAGCCCCTTTATATGATTCAGTATAACAAACTTCTATAGTATTATTATTTAAAATTTCACCATGTATGTACCCTTTGCTTTCAGGTGAGACCCAATAAAAATTTCTATTATTAGATCTTATAGTGCCTAAAAAATTTTTTTCTCCATCCGCATATTTAAAATAACCTTTAAATAATCTCTCTTTTTGTTCAAAAATTGTAATTTTTTTTTCCCATGTTCTATAACCTTTTTCAACTGAATAACTTTTATTTATTCCTTCCCAAGTTCCTATAAGATTAAATATGTATTCTGAATATGATTTATTTGTTAAAAAAATAAATAACAAAGTAATTATAAAATACATAAAATTTTTTCTAATTAACAAAATCATTTTCCAATACAAAAATCTTTAAAAACAATATCTAACATCTTTTCAATATCATATTTACCGGTAATATTTCCAAGCAAATTAAGAGCCAATCTAAGATCTTCAGCATTTAATTCGGGATCTTTATTAGTATTTAATTTTTTCAAATTATTGAGACATTTTTTTAAAGCAAATCTATGTCTAGATTTAGTTAATACTGGATCACCAAAAAAAACCTTTTTATATCTATCTTTAATATAATTTTCTAAATTTTTTAATAAAGAGTTAATTCCAATTCCTTTTTTTGCTGATACAGAATAAATATTTATAAAATTTTTTTTTTTTAAATAATTGATTTTACTGATTATATTTTGTTTTTTTATTAAATCTATTTTATTTAAAATTATTATAGTTTTATTACAAATTAATTTTATTAAATTTTCTTCAAAATTTTTAGTTACGTCTAAAACTAACAATTTTATGTTGGAATTTTTCATCCTTTTTTTTACTTTTAAAATTCCCAGTTTTTCTATATTGTTTTTTGGTTTATTTTTTAAACCAGCAGAATCAGAAAATATAACCGGAATATTAGATAAATTAATTTTAGTCTCAATTATATCTCTAGTTGTGCCAGAAGTTTTAGAAACAATTGATATATCTTTTTTTGCAATTTGATTCATTAATGAAGATTTTCCAACATTTGGTTTCCCGATAATTACTATGTCAACACCACTTCTAATAATGTCACCTCTTTTTTCTTCTGAAAGAAAAAATTCAATTTCTTTAATTAAATCAGTTACTTGTAAAAGAACTTTTTTATCTGTATTTTCTGGAATCTCATCATCTGCAAAATCTATTTGTCCTTCATAATATGCCAATAATTTTAAAAGCTTATTACTCCATTTATTAAAAACTTTACTTAAGCTTCCATTTACCTGGTTCAAAGCCAGTGTTTTTTGAAATTTTGTTTCCGCATTAATTAAATCAGTTACACCTTCTGCTTCAAGTAAATCCATTTTATTATTTTCAAATGCCCTTCTTGTAAATTCTCCAGGCTTAGCTTCTCTAACTTTTTTTATTGATAATAAATTTTCAACTAAATGCTCTAATACTGAATTTCCTCCATGAATACTAATTTCTAACATATTTTCTCCTGTATATGTTTTAGGAGCAGGAAACCATACTATAATAGCTTTATCTATCAATTCTGATGTTTTAATATCATAAAGATTAAATAAATTACAATATCTACCCTTAGGTAGTTTTTTTTTTGTCAAAACTTTAAATATTTGTTTTGTCTGATTGCCTGAAATTCTTATGACTTTAATAGCGGATAAACCAATACTACTAGCAGATGCAAAAATTGTATCTAAATTTATTTTATAATTTATTCTTTTATCCATTTTCTTTTGTTTTACTATCATATTTGGATTTATCAAGTTGAACAAATTAGAAAAAGAAACTAGTCCATATCTTTTGGAACATAAACATAACCCAGTTAAATGGTATGCGTGGAATAATGCTACTTTAGTAAAAGCAAAAAAAGAAGAAAAACCTATATTGCTATCAATTGGATATTCTGCGTGTCATTGGTGTCATGTAATGGCTAAAGAATCGTTTGAAAATAAAGAAATTGCTACATTAATGAATAAAAATTTTATTAACATTAAAGTAGATAGAGAAGAAAGACCAGATTTAGATATAATCTATCAAAATGCACTCCATGTATTTGGTGAACAAGGTGGATGGCCTTTAACTATGTTTTTAACACCAAAATTAGAACCGTTTTGGGGTGGAACTTATTTTCCACCAATAGAAAAATTTGGACGTCCTGCATTTCCTACAGTTTTAAAAACAATTTCCGAAGTTTATAAAAAAGAAAAAGATAAAATAAAAAAAAGTATAAATTTAATTAAAGATGGAATAAAAAAAAATACAAAAAATATTTACGGCAATGATATTAATGAAAATCTATCAAAACAAGTTTCATTATCTTTAATAGATCTAATAGATAAAAAAAAAGGAGGAATTAAAGGTGCTCCAAAATTTCCAAACGTTCCTATTTTTGAAAATATTTTAAGATTTTCTTTAAAAAATTCATCAAATAAAGAAAATTTATTAATTACTTCAGGTATATATCAAACTTTAGAAAAAATATGTTTAGGAGGAATATATGATCATATTGGAGGAGGATTTTCAAGATACTCAACTGATGAAGATTGGCTTGTTCCTCATTTTGAAAAAATGCTTTATGACAATGCACAATTAATTGAATTATTAATTTATGGATATCAAATTTTTCAAGAACCAATTTTTAAAAATAGAATTTTCAAAACGATAGAATGGGTTTTAAATGAAATGAAAACAAAAGATGGTGGATTAGCAAGCGCTATTGATGCAGATAGCGAAGGAGAAGAAGGAAAATATTATACTTGGGAAAAAAAAGAAATTACAAAAATTTTAAAAAAACAATCAGAAAAATTCTGCGAAAGATTTAATGTAACTAACGATGGAAATTGGGAAGGAAAAAATATTTTAAATTTAAAAAGAAAAGAAAAAATATATGAAATAGAAGAAAATGAAAAATTATTAAACTTACTTTTTTTTGAAAGAAAAAAGAGAATTAAGCCAAATTTAGATAATAAAATTTTAACAGATAGTAACGGATTAATGATAAATGCTTTAGCTAATGCAGGATGGGTGTTTAATAAAAAAGAATGGTTAAAAGAAGCAGAAAATATTTATCTTTTCATATTTCAAAATTTAATGGTCGAAAATGAATTATATCATTCATGGAAAGATAATAATGTAAAAACTTTTGCAATATTAGATGATTATGCAAATCTTATAAGATGTTCTATAACTTTATTTGAAAAAACAAATAAAGAAAAATATCTTATTAATGCAATAAATCTATCAAAAAAAGTAATTAAAAATTTTAAAGATGAAAAAAAAGAAGGATTCTATATAACATCAAATAAAACAACAGATGTTTTCACAAAACTAAAATCTATATATGATAATGCAACTCCTTCAGGTGTAAGTTTAATTATACAATCTTTTGCAAAAATATATTTCCTAACAGGAGATGTATTTTATTATAATGAAGCAAAAAATACATTAAAATCAATTTCAGGAAATATTTTAAAAAATTTTTTTAGCTCAGCATCATTAATTAATGCAAATGATTTATTAGAAGACGGAACTCATTTAATTTTTTTAAAATCATCTAAAGATTCTGATAAATCTTTTATTAATAAAATTAAATCATTATGTTTACCAAATATTATTTTTCAAGAAATTGAAAATTCTAAAAAGTTAAATAAAAGACACCCTATTTATGGAAAAAAATGTAAGAACGAAAAACATACTGTTTATTTATGTAAAAATCAAATTTGTTCACTTCCTGTTATTAGTTTTAATGAATTAATTAAAAATTTAAAATTAAAAAAATGGAACAAAAAATAAAAACTTTAAATATCTCAACAAAGGGACAGGGATTTTATGAAATAACTAAAAATATTAATGAACAAATAAATAATACAAAAATTAAAAACGGTCTTTTAACTATTTACATCCAACATACAAGCTGTTCATTATTAATACAAGAAAATGCAGATTCAGATGTAAAGAAAGATTTATTAAATTTTTTTTCTAAATTAGTTCCAGAAAATGATAATTATATTCATAATTCAGAAGGACCTGATGATATGCCAGCACATATTAAATCTTGTTTAACTCAAACTAATTTATCAATTCCAATAGAAAATTTTAATTTAAATTTAGGTACTTGGCAGGGAATATATTTATTTGAACATAGAAAAAATAAACATGAGAGAAAAATAAAATTACATATAATTGGAGAAAATGGATAAATCATCTAGAAGTATATTTAAACAAACGATGCGATTTTTTTCTAAAAAAGGCTACCAAGTATTAAGTGAATTTTCGTTACCTAATAAAAGAAGGGTAGATATTATTGCAATTAATTTAAAAAAAGAAATAATTATCATAGAAATTAAATCAAAAAAAAAGGATCTTAATTATGATAAAAAATGGAAATCTTATTTAAATTATTGTAATTATTTTTATTTTGCTTGTAATGAAAAAATATCAAATGTAAATTTTTCACAAAATATAGGAATTATTCAAAAAAAATTTAATAAAATAAAAATTATTAAAGAATCAAAATATAAAAAATTATCTCAAATAAAAAAAAATAAATTAATTTTAAATTTTGCTCTTTCTGCTGCTTCTAAATTTCATAGATTAATAGACCCAGAATTCAGAAAAAGTAAAAATAACTCAATATTTATTTATAAAAATAAATAGAAAAAATTCAATTTTTTCATATAATATTAAAGAATCATCGTGCGTTTTTAATGGGGGATCAATGAAAGGTTTAGTAAAATGGTATAATGCTCGTAAGGGGTATGGTTTTATAACGCCTGACGATAAAAGTGCTGATGTATTTGTACATGCAACTTCATTAAAAAATTGTGGTTTAAAAAAGTTATACACAGGTTCAGAAGTTTCTTACGAAATTGATGAAGATGAAAAAGGAAAAAGAGCTAAATCAATTAAAGTAACTAAAGAAGTCAAATTAGAAACAAATAAAAAAGATGAAAAAAAAGAAGTA
>CEUZ01117454.1_pt1 | contig 10493 bp, 5 predicted proteins | sample 361511 | NCBI WGS metagenome assembly CEUZ01 (sample SAMEA2622822, study PRJEB7988) | marine metagenome | biome: marine biome (ENVO:00000447); feature: surface water layer (ENVO:00002042); material: "saline water (ENVO:00002010), including plankton (ENVO:xxxxxxxx)" | depth 5 m | reverse complement strand
TATCAATTTTTTATATTCAGTAAAGGTAGTCTGACACATCTTATCAACATCAAATTTTTTAATAACATTTTTTCTACCTTCAAAACCTATAGATTTTAGTGAGTTATAGTCTTTATTCATAACCATAACTATCATATCTGATAAAGATTTGGGATCTCCACTTTTAAATAAAAAACCTGTTTTATCTTTAACTATTGTCTCTGTCGATCCTCCAATATCACTTGCGATGATTGGTAACTCCATTGATTGTGCTTCAACAGAAACACGCCCAAATGCTTCAGGTTCAATAGAACAAGAACAAACTAAATTTGCAATTCCATAGGCTATGGGCATCTCCTCACACTTATCTATAAATTTTACAATTTTATTAAGTCTATAATGACTAGTCATGCTAAGAAGCTGTTTTTTATAAACGTTCCTTCCTTGTTCGCTTCCTAAAATAATAGCTTCAAAAGATTGTAAATTTTCTTGCTCAGAAAGTAGTTTAATTGCTTCGATAAATAATTTTTGTCCTTTCCAATTTGTTAACCGACCTGGAAACAAAATAATAAACTTGTTTCTATCTATTTGATATTGTTTTGAAAAATCATTTATTTTTTTAGGCAAAACTTTTTGATGATTAAAGTAACTTGTGTTAATGCCTCTAAAAATAACTAACAATTTTCTTTTTTTAACAGAAATAAATTCTGAGTAATTATCATTTATATGTGAAAAAATAAAATTTGATCCTGCTATAACTAAATCTGACCTAACCATCACAGAATTATAAAATTTTTTTAATTTATTTTTAAAATTATATGTGCCATGAAATGTTGTAACAAATTTTCTTCGAGTTAGTTTTGTGGCAAATAAACATGACCAAGCTGGCGCGCGGCTTCTAGCATGGACAATGTTTATGTTATAAAACAATATTATAAAGAAAAGAATTATTGAGTTTAGTAAAATTATAATAGGATTTTTTGAGTGGACTGGAAGCCTGAAAACCTTGACTTTTTTTTTTTGAACATATTTAAGCAATTCTCCTCCGCTTGTCACTATATATGATTTACAACCTTGTTCTGGCAAAAAATGAGCCAAGTCGTAACAACCAGTTTCTGCCCCTCCAAAACCTAGTCTGGGTATTACTTGCAATACTTTGATTTTTTTTTTCATTATTTTAAAATATCATAACACTTTATATGAATTACAAGAGAACAAAATATTTTACAATCTCAAAGAAAAGAAAGATAAATTATTTTTTTCTAAATAATAAAAGCCAAATTACTGTGGTTTTTTTTCATGGATTTATGTCTGATATGTCAGGAGCCAAACCTCGGTCTATTCAAGGTTTTTGTAGTAAAAAAAAATTAAATTTCTTAAGGTTTGAGTATTCAGGACATGGAAAATCTACTGGTAAATTTGTAGAAGGTAATATTTCTAAATGGACTAATGAGGCAAAAAAACTAATAAAATCAAAAGTTACAAAAAATAAAAAACTAATTTTTATAGGATCAAGCATGGGTAGCTGGATAGCCCTAAACTTACTCCCTATATTTAAAAATAAAATTAGTGCATTTGTTGGTATTTCTTCTGCTCCAGAATTTTTGGAAGAATTAATGTGGAAAAAATTTAGTAAAAAAATAAAAAAAATTATAATGACAAAAAAAATTTACAATGTAGAGCGTGGTAAATATTCTTATCCTATTACAAAACAATTAATCATAGATGGGAAAAAAAATAAAATACTTAATAGTAAAATCAACTTAAAAATACTAATTACCCTTTTTCATAGCTTAAAAGATGAAGTTGTTCCTTTAAGATTTTCGAAAAAAATACTTAGAGTGTGTAAAAAATCTAAAAGAAAATTAATAAAAATAAAAAATGGAGATCATAGTTTATCTAGAAAAGTTGATTTGATAAAAATAAATAATGAATTAAATAGAATAATTAATTGTATCTAGACTGCTTTTAAAATTTTTTGCTTTGTGGATATAGGATTCGTAAGCTTATCTAACATTTCTTTTGGACAAACCTGCCAAAAATTTTTAACCTCATTGTTAAAATTATTAATTATTTTCTCAGCTATTTTTGACTGTGTTTCTTTTAAATATTCGTAAATCATATTCTTTAAATAATTTTTCCAATATTCTGTTTCTGGCTTAATCCATATTACTGAATTTGGATTTACATAATTTTCGAAATCCTTATTTAAATCGTAAATAAATGCCATACCACCTGTCATTCCAGCTGCAAAATTATCACCCACTTTACCTAAAATAATAACTGATCCTCCAGTCATATACTCGCAACCATTGGAATCGCAACCTTCTACAACAGCTTCAGCTCCAGAATTTCTTACGGCAAATCTTTCTCCAGATTGTCCGGAAGCGAAAAGTTTACCAGATGTAGCTCCGTAAAGAACGGTATTACCAATAATAGTATTTTCGTTACTAATTAAATTACTTTGCTCGGGAGGTTTAATTACAATCGTTGCCCCTGAAAGTCCTTTTCCAACATAATCATTAGCATCTCCAATCAAATTTAATTTTAAACCTTTAATGCCAAAAGCTCCAAGAGATTGGCCTGCAGATCCTGAAAGATTAATAGTTAATGGATTCTTATCGGTTGGTTGTTTAATTAATTTTTTGTAAATATAATGCGATAAACGTGTACCTACAGCTCTATGGACATTTTTAATCTCAAAATTTAATTCAGTTTTATTTTTTTGATTATTTAAGTTGTTTATTTTTTTATAAATTTTCTCATCTAAAGTAGATGGAACTTCATTTATTAAACTGTTCGAGCAATATCTAGCATTATTTCCTGGATCTGCCTGAACTAAAAGAGGACTTAAATCTAAATCATCTAAGTCTGATGTTCCTCTGCTTATCTGCTTTAAAAGATCTGTTCTGCCAATAATTTCATTTAAATTTTTAAAACCAAGATTTGCTAAAATTTCCCTAACTTCTTCTGCTATAAAAGTAAATAAATTTACAACTTTTTCAGGTGTTCCTGTAAATTTTTTAATTAAATTTTGGTCTTGAGTACAAATTCCAACAGGGCAAGTATTAGAATGGCATTGACGGACCATTATACATCCCATTGCTACTAGAGAGGTTGTTCCAATACCAAATTCTTCTGCTCCCATCATAGCAGCTATTACAACGTCTCTTCCTGTTTTTAATCCTCCATCAGTTCTTAATGTTACTTTATGTCTCAAACCATTTAATGTTAAAATTTGGTTAGCTTCAGTAAGTCCCATTTCCCAGGGAACTCCAACATATTTTACGCTTGTCTGTGGACTGGCTCCTGTGCCTCCGGAATGTCCTGAAATCAATATTACATCTGCTTTTGCTTTAGCAACCCCAGCAGCAATTGTACCTACTCCTGTTGAAGCTACTAATTTTACACCAACTCTTGCCTTTGGATTAGATTGTTTAAGATCATAAATAAGTTGTGCCAAGTCTTCTATAGAATAAATATCATGATGTGGCGGAGGTGAAATTAAAGTTACACCTGGAGTTGAATGTCTTAATTTTGCAATTTCTTTAGATACCTTAAAACCAGGAAGTTGGCCTCCTTCTCCCGGCTTTGCTCCTTGCGCGATTTTTATCTCTATTTCGTTGCAATTATTTAAATATTCTATTGTTACACCAAATCTTGCTGATGCAATTTGCTTCACCTTAGAATTTGCACTATCTCCATTATCTTTTTTTATAAATCTTTGGGGGTTTTCACCGCCCTCACCACTACAAGAAGCAGCTCCAATTCTATTCATTGCTATTGCTAATGTTTCGTGCGCTTCAGTCGACAAAGCTCCATGTGACATGCTACCACTACCAAATCTTTTTCTTAAATTTACTACTGATTCAACTTCTTTAATATTTATTGGTTTTTTTAATTTTTTAAAATCTAAAAGATCTCTTAAGTTTATTATTGGTAAACTATAAATTCCTTCAGCATATTTTTTATAGGATTCGTAGGAATTTTTTTCGACAGCATTTTGTAAAATATGAATTAATTGTGCTTGATATTGATGAAGTTCTCCATTTTTTCTATACTTATAAAGTCCGCCAATGGGAAGTATTGATACATTTTTTTGAAAAGCATTTTTGTGTAATTCTTTTAATTTTTTTTCAATACCAGCAATTCCTATTCCGGATATTCTTGAAGTCATTCCCGGAAAATATTCAGCTACTACTGATCTGCTTAGTCCAACCGCTTCAAAATTACATCCTCCTCTATATGAGCTTAATACAGAGATGCCCATTTTAGACATAATTTTTAGTAATCCATTATCAACAGATTTTACATATCTTTTAATGCATTCTTCAAATGTAATTTTTCCAAATAATTTTTTTTCATATCTCTGATAAATTGAATCAAATGCAATATATGGATTAATTGTAGTAGCACCAACACCCAATAAAACAGCGAATGAGTGTGTGTCCAAAGCTTCTGAAGTTTGAACATTAATTGAAGTAAAACCTCTTATTCCTAAATCTGAAAGTTTTGAATTAATTGCTCCAATAGCTAGAACCATTGGGATTGACGCATTTTTTTCATTAACCCCTTTATCGCTTAAAATTAGATGTTTTGCTCCTTCTCTGACTGAAATTTCAGCTTCAATACGCAACTCATCTAATCTAGCTTTTAAGCTTTTCTTAGTATCAAAAGTACAATCTAATACTTTAATATTACTTTTAAAATAATTTAAAAATTTTTCTAATTGTGAATTAGATAAGATTGGACTTTCAAGAACATAAATATTTTCTTTAGTTAAATTTTCAAAATCTAAAATATTTCCAGTATTACCAAATCGAGTTTTTAAGCTCATTACTTCATTTTCCCTTAAAGAATCGATTGGAGGATTGGTTACTTGACTAAAATTTTGCCTAAAAAAATGTGACAAAGGCCTGTATTTACCTGATAAAACTGCTGTTGGAGTATCATCTCCCATTGACCCGACTGCTTCTTTTGAGTCTTCTACCATTGGATGTAAGATTAGTTCTAAATCCTCAATGCTAATCCCAGCCAAAAACTGTCTTCTTCTTAATTCTTCAGATCTATAAATAAATTTTTCTTTTAATACGTTGAACTTTTTGTCTAAATCAATTATCTGCTTGTTATATTTTTTATAATCTTTTGAAATTTTATTTTTAAGACTTTTACTATCATAAATGTGGCCATTATCTAAATCTACTGCTATTGCTTGGCCTGGTCCTAATCTCCCTTTAAAAATAATTTTTTCATTTGAAAAAGGAATCATTCCGGTTTCTGATCCGGCAAATAAAAGTTTATCTGATGTAATTGTATATCTAAGGGGACGTAAACCATTTCTATCTTGTGCTGCCATAATCCATTTTCCATCTGTTGCAGAAATTGCTGCAGGGCCATCCCAAGGTTCAATAGTGCTGTTTAAAAAATTAAATAATTGTTGGTGAGCTTTTGAAACAGTTTTTCTTCTTTTAGACCACGCGTCGGGAATAAGCATGAGTTTTGCTAAGGGAACTGATTTTCCTGATCGTACGAGAAGCTCAAATACATTATCTAAAGCCGCTGAATCAGAATTGCCCGCTGTGATTACAGGTTTTAAAGAATCAATATCTTTAAAAAGTTTGTTGCTCATGTCTTGTTCATGAATTTTCATCCAATTTATATTTCCTTTAATAGTATTGATTTCACCATTATGGGCTAATGTTCTAAAAGGTTGTGCTAAATCCCAGCTAGGAAAAGTGTTAGTTGAATATCTTTGGTGAAAAATAGCAAACCTAGAAATAAATCTTTCGTCCAATAGGTCAGGATAAAATTCAGATAAAGCTTCTGCTAAAAACATTCCTTTATAAATAATAGATCTAGAGCTAAAGGAATTTATATAAAAATCTTTTAGTTTTAAAAAATTTGCCTGTTTTTCAATTTTTTTTCTGATTACATACAAATCTCTTTCTAAATCATCATCCTTTAAATTTAAGTTATTTGACTTAAATATTACTTGGACTATTTCTGGTCTGTTATTTTCAGCTTTCTCACCAAGAACTTTGGTATTAACAGGAACCTGTCTCCATCTATAAATATAATAGTTTCTGTTTAATAGTTCGTTTTCAACAATTGTTTTACATTTTTCTTGTGAGGAATAATCATTTCTTGGAAGGAATATCATTCCCACGCAAATTGATCCCTCTTTATGAATTCTTCCAGCATTTTGTATTCTTTCAATAAAAAAGTTTTGGGGAATTTCAATATGAATACCTGCACCATCACCTGTTTTTCCATCGGCATCTACCGCTCCACGATGCCAAACAGCTTTTAATGCTTGAATACCGAACTCTACTACTTTTCTTGATTTTTTAGAATCTGTAGATGCAATAAAACCAACTCCACAAGCATCATGTTCAAAACTTGGATCATAAGCTTTTCCTTTAATTAATTTATTTAAATTTTTTTTTAATAGTTTCATTTTATGCAGCTTTAAATTTATCTCTCTTTTTATTTTCTAGATATTTATGCATTGATATAGAAGCATCTCGACCATCTCTAATCGCCCAAACTACTAATGATGCACCTCTTACGATATCCCCAGCGGCAAAAACTCCAGGGATATTAGTCTCCATTGATTTTAAATTTATTTTAATTGTTCCCCACTTTGAAACTGTCAGATCTGGATTATTAAACATTTTTGGTAAATTCTCAGGATCAAAACCTAAAGCTTTAATCACTATATCTGCTTTTACCTCAAAATCAGAATTTGAAATTGCTTCAGGTTTTTTTCTACCAGACGCGTCAGGTTTACCAAGCTGCATTTTTTCGGCTAATACGCTTGATACATTATTTTTTCCTATAAATTTTTTAGGATTTGTAAGCCAAATAAATTTGACTCCTTCTTCCTCTGCATTATACACCTCTCTAAAAGAACCGGGCATATTTTCTCTATCTCTTCTGTATAAGCATTTTACTGATTTTGCATCTTGTCTTACGGCTGTTCTTACACAATCCATGGCAGTATCTCCCCCACCAATTACAACAACATTTTTATTTTTTGCATTAAGTATCCCGTTATCAAAATCCTCAACTTTATCACCCAATCCCTTACGATTGGACGCTGTAAGAAATTTCATAGCAGGAAAAATATTTTTTAAATCATGTCCTGGTAAATTAATTTCCCTAGCTTTGTAAACACCAGTAGCTATTAAGATTGCATCATGATTTTTTTGCAACTCATCAAGAGATATATTTTTTCCAACTTCTATATTTTGCTTAAATTTTACTCCACTAGACCTTAAAAGTTTAGTTCTTCTCTCTACAACATACTTTTCTAACTTAAAATTTGGTATTCCATAAATCAATAATCCACCAGCTCTATCATAACGATCGTAGATAGTTATTTGGTAACCTAATTTTCTTAACTCTTCACCGCAAGCTAAGCCAGCTGGCCCAGCCCCAATTATTCCGATGGACTGTTCTAATTCTTTTTTTACTTTAATTGGTTTAATCCAGCCTTTGTCCCAGGCAGTATCGGTAATATATTTCTCAACAGAGCCTATCGTTACTGTTCCATGTCCTGATTTTTCAATAACACAATTTCCCTCACATAATCTATCTTGCGGACATATTCTTCCACAAACTTCTGGCATATTATTGGTGCTATGTGCTAAATCGTTAGCTTCTTCTAGTCTTCCCTCAGCAGTAAGTTTTAACCAATCAGGAATATTGTTATGTAAAGGACAATGAACTTGACAAAATGGAACTCCACATTGGGAACATCTGCTTGACTGTTCTTTCGCTTTTTGATGAATGAATTGATCATAAATTTCTTGAAAATCATCTACTCTTTTATCAACGTTTCTTTTGCTTGGAGTTTGCTGATCAATTTTTACAAATTTAAGCATTTTTTCAGTCATATTTCACCTTTCTCTAAAGCTTTTTATATCAATACAATTAAGCCTTAAAGCATTTTTAGGACAGTATTACTGACTCATTATTTAAAAAATGTAGCAAAATAGTGATTTATATTGCATATCTGCTATGCAATAATTAATAAATGCTCTCGTCTGTTGAAATATTAATTCTATCTATAATTCAGGGTGTTTCAGAATTTTTACCAGTTAGTTCTGCCGCTCATTTAGTATTAGTTTCAAAATACTATTCGTTCATTAATCAGAACTTACTAATTGATATATGTCTGCATCTTGGCTCTTTGACAGCCATAATATTTTATTTCAGAAATGATTTATTCAATTTTATTAATAATAAAAATTTTCTAATAAAAATTATCATAGGTACTATTCCAATTATACCCGTAGGATATATTTTATATCAATCTGGTTTAATTTATGAGCTAAGAAATTTAGAAGTTATTGGCTGGACAAGCTTAATATTTGGAATTTTTTTATATATAAGCGATAAAACCAAAATAACAAAAAATATTAATAGTGAATTTAACAATAAATCTGCTGTAATAATTGGTTTATTTCAAATTCTTTCTCTTATTCCGGGAGTAAGTAGATCGGGAATAACTATTACTTCTGGAAGATTGCTAGGATTTAGTAGGTTTGATTCTGCAAAAATATCTTTTTTTCTATCAATTCCCACGTTAACAGCGGCAAGCTTGTTGGGTATTTATAATATATATAAAGAAGGAAGCGCTGAATTAAATTTTTTAGCTATAATCGCTGTAATATTTTCTTTTATATTTTCATACATAACAATAGCAGTCTTTTTAAATTTTATTAAAAAATTTAATCTTAATATATTTGTAATTTATAGAATAACTCTCTCATTATTTATACTAGGAATAGTTTATCTATAATTTTTTTCATAAATTGGTGCTAACTGAGATAATAAAACGCCACCAAGAATAAGTAAACATCCGATAATATTATTAATACCTAATATTTGACTTAAAATTATCCATGCAGAAATAGTAGCAACAACTCCTTCGAGTGACATAATTATTGCTGCTGGGGCAGCTGAAATATTTTTTTGTCCAAAAATTTGCAAAGCAAATGCAGCTCCACCTGATAAAATTCCAGCATACAAAATTTCTATTGTTTCTAATTTAATTTTTGAAAAATCAACTTCTTCAAATATTAAAACAAGTACAAAGGATAAGGTTGCTACTATTAGATTTTGCATAAAAGCAATAAAGAAAGGTAAATCAAATATTTGAATAATTTTTCCAATATAAATAATGTGTAATGCCCAAAATACAGCACCAATTAAAACTAATGTATCTCCAAATCTAACTTCGACATTATTAATATCACTTAAAAAATAACCACCAATTACACACGCAAACACAGATGGCCATATTGACCAATGTAACTTCTCAGAAAATAAAAAATAAACTATAATAGGAACCATTGGCACATAAAAAATTGTAAAAAAAGCAGAATTTGCTACATCTGTATAAAGTAAAGAAACTTGCTGAAAAATACATCCTAAAGTTAAAAACACGCCTACTGGAATTATAAGTTTTATAAACTGAGACGTTTTATTACTAATCTCACGTTTTATTTTTTTTTTTTCAAATAAAAAAACAAAAGGGGCTACAGCTAAGAAACCAACATAAAATCTCACACTGTTAAAAGTAAAAGGACCTATATTATCCATGCCGGAATCTTGTGCTATAAAGGTAGTCCCCCAGATTAAAGTACAGATAATTAAGCAAAAAAATGATATAGCTTTTTTCATAAATAAAACTATACCGCTAATTTATAGGCAAAATCTTTTCCTAAGCTTTCTCTTAAATGTGCACAAAAACGAGCTCCTTCTGCTCCGTCTATAACTCTATGATCATAAGACAACGACAAAGGAAGCATTATTTTGTTTTCATATTTATCGCCTACCAAAACCTGTTTTGTTTCTGCTCTGCCAATTCCTAGAATGGCAACCTCTGGCTGGTTAATTATAGGTGTAAAAAAACTACCACCAATGCTTCCTAAACTTGAGATCGTCATTGATCCTCCAAAAAATTCTTTTTTATCAATTTTTAGATTTTTACAAAGTGTAGAGATTTTTTTTATTTCTTTTCCTAGTTCTGTTATATCTTTTTTGTCTGCATTTCTTATTTTTGGTACCATTAATCCATGTGGTGTATCCATTGCTACGCCTATGTGAAAATATTTTTTATATATAAGTTTTTCTTTTTTCGAATCTAATGAAGAATTAAAATTAGGATAATCTTTTAATGCTTTTACGACAGCTCTTATAATAAATGGTAAAGGAGTAATTGAAAGTTTTTCGCCAGTGTAAAGATCTCTTAGAGATTTTCTAAACTTTTCCATTTCGGTAATATCTGCTTCATCATGTTGTGTAACATGTGGAACTTCACTCCAAGATTTTTCTAAGTGTGGACCTGCAATTTTTTTAAGTCGTGGAATAGGTTTTATTTCAACTTTACCAAATTCAGAGTGTTCATACTGCAATGAAGTTGTATCTTTTTTTTTTTCTACTTTTCCGGAAATTGAATCTTTAACAAATGATTTTACATCTTCTTCCGAAACTCTTCCTTCTCT
>CEUZ01247409.1_pt1 | contig 10494 bp, 9 predicted proteins | sample 361511 | NCBI WGS metagenome assembly CEUZ01 (sample SAMEA2622822, study PRJEB7988) | marine metagenome | biome: marine biome (ENVO:00000447); feature: surface water layer (ENVO:00002042); material: "saline water (ENVO:00002010), including plankton (ENVO:xxxxxxxx)" | depth 5 m | reverse complement strand
AATATTAAATATATATTTTTCATTTTGTATTTATTTTTAGATTATTTACCATAAGGTATTAATTATTCTTTTAATTTCTTGATAACCTTATTATAATCTTTAGAGTTAAAAATGTAACTACCAGCAACTAATACATCTGCTCCTAGAGATCTAAGCTCAATATAATTGTCTTCTTTAACTCCTCCGTCTACTTCAATTAATGCTTTTGAATTACTTTTTTCAATTAATTTCTTTAATTCTTTAAGCCTATCAAATGTATTCTCTATAAACTTTTGTCCTGCAAAGCCAGGAAAAACGCCCATTAAACATACTAGGTCTATTTTAGTAATAACATCAATTAAGCTATTTATTGGAGTATCTGGATTAATTGCAATTCCAGCTTTGACATTGTTACTTTTAATTAGACTAATATTTTCTTCTAGCTTATCAGTAGCTTCAATATGAAATGATATTATATCAGAATCTAGGTCTATAAATTTCTCAATATATCTTTCAGGTTTAGTAATCATTAAATGAACATCTAAAGGTTTAGATGTCATTTGTCTAATAGCTTTAACTACTGGCATTCCAAATGAAATATTTGGAACAAATATTCCATCCATCACATCTAGGTGGAACCAGTCTGCATCACTTTTATCAATTAAATTACATTCTCTCTCAATATTTCCAAAATCTGCTGCTAAAATTGATGGAGATACTTTAATAGACATTCTTAACCAAGGTAAGTTTTAAGAATTTTACTTCTTGAAGTATGTTTAAGACGTCTTATAGCCTTTTCTTTAATTTGCCTAACTCTTTCTCTAGTTAAATCAAAAGTTTCGCCTATTTCTTCTAAAGTCATTGCATGTTGGTTTCCTAATCCAAAATATAGCCTAACAACATCAGCTTCCCTAGGTGTAAGAGTATCTAGAGCTCTTTCTATTTCTGTTCTGAGAGATTCATGTAATAACTGTCTATCAGGATTTGGAGATTCTCCACTATTTAAAACATCATAAAGATTTGAATCCTCACCTTCGACAAGAGGTGCATCCATTGAGACATGTCTTCCAGAATTTTTTAATGACTCTTTTACATCATTTATTGTCATATCAAGTTCCTTTGCTATCTCCTCAGCGGAAGGTGCTCTTTCATGAGCTTGTTCTAGAAATGCGTATGTTTTATTTATCTTATTAATTGAGCCAATTTTGTTTAGAGGAAGTCTAACAATTCTTGATTGCTCAGCTAGAGCTTGAAGAATTGATTGTCTTATCCACCATACTGCATAAGAAATAAATTTGAAACCCCGAGTTTCATCAAATCTTTGAGCTGCTTTAATTAAACCTAAATTTCCCTCATTTATTAAGTCTGGAAGAGTCAAACCTTGATTTTGGTATTGTTTTGCAACAGAAACAACGAATCTAAGGTTAGCTTTCGTAAGTTTTTCAAGCGCAAACTGATCTCCTTTTTTAATTCGTTGTGCTAGTTCAACTTCTTGTTCAGCTGAAATAAGATCAACTTTACCTATTTCTTGAAGGTATTTATCAAGAGAAGCAGTCTCTCTATTAGTTACCTGTTTTGTAATTTTTAATTGTCTCATAGGTTATATATTGCCACAATAATTGTTCCAAAACCTGATTAAAAATGATTTATTTAATAAAAAATTAATCACTTTTTTTCAACAATGCTTTCCTTGAAATCTTTGGTTTCCTTGTTCTTGGGTCTGTTCCGAGATACTTAACTTCTATTTTATCCCCTATATTGAGATAATCTGTAACTTTTTCAACTCTTTCCCATGCAATCTCAGATACATGTAGTAATGCCTCTTTACCAGGAACAAATTCAATTACTGCACCAAAATCTAGTATTTTTAGAACAGTTACATTATAAGTCTCACCATTTATTGGCTCAAAAACCATAGATTCAATTCTTTTTATAGCTTTATCAATTTTCTCTTGGTCAACTCCAAGGATTTCAACAATACCCTTTTCATCTTCTTCATTTATAACAACTGTAGTTTCAGTCTCCTTTTGAATTTCTTGAATGTTTTTACCTCCAGGACCAATAACTGATCCGATAAAATCTTTTTTAATTTCAACCTTAACCATTTTAGGTGCATGAGACTTAACATTTTCATTAGGTTTAGAAATTTCATCATTCAGTTTTTTGAGAATTTCTAATCTTCCCTCTTTAGCTTGATTTAATGCTTCAATTAGAATTTCATGTTTTAGTCCTTTTATCTTTATATCCATTTGACAAGCTGTAATTCCATCTTCTGTCCCAGTTACTTTAAAGTCCATATCACCTAGATGATCTTCATCTCCTAAAATATCTGATAGTACAGCATGTTTATCATTATCTGTAATTAACCCCATTGCAATTCCAGATACATTTTTTTTGATTTTGACACCTGCATCCATTAAAGCAATAGAACCAGCACAAACTGATGCCATTGATGAGGAACCATTTGATTCTAAAATTTCAGAAACAATTCTAACTGTATAAGGACAGTCAATAGGCATGACTTTTTTTAATGCTCTTTGTGCAAGATTACCATGACCTACCTCTCTTCTAGATGTTCCTCTTAATGGTCTTGCTTCACCAGTAGAAAAGGGTGGAAAGTTATAATGTAGATAAAATGTTTCTTCTCCTTGATCAGTTGGAAGATCAATAACATTAGCTTCTCTACTTGTCCCAAGTGTTACAGAAGCCAGAGCCTGAGTCTCACCTCTTGTAAAAATTGCAGATCCGTGTGTTGATGGAAGGTAGTTAGTTTCTGTCCATATTGGTCTAACTTCAGATGATTTTCTACCATCTAGCCTAACACCTTCATTAAGAACTAGATCTCTAACAGCCTTCTTTTGAGTTTGAGAAAAATAGCTATTAATTAACTTACCAATTTCTTCTATTTCTTCTTCACTATAGGTTGAAAGTAATTCTTCTTTTAGATTATTAAATAAATCACTTCTTTCACTTTTTGGTAATCCTTTTTTAGCTATTTCATAACATTTGTTATAATATTCTTTTTCAATTTTCTCTTCAAGTTTAATGTCTTCAGTAGCTTTAGTATATTCTCTTTTTTCTTCAGATACTCCAACTTTTATTGCCAAATCTTTTTGAGCTTTTATTTGCTTTATTATCTCTTCGTGAGAGAATTTAATAGCTTCAATCATTTCTTCTTCTGAAATTTGATCAAATTCACCCTCAACCATAACAACTGAATCTTCAGTTGCCCCTACCATCATATCTATATCAGATACTTCCAATTGAGATTTGGAAGGATTTATAATAAAATCTCCTTCAACTCTAGCTACTCTTGCTTCTGAAATTGGTCCATCAAATGGAATATCAGATAAAGATAATACAGTTGATGCAGCTAATCCAGCTAGTGAATCGGGCATTACGTTTTCATCATGAGACATTAATTGAAGCATAACCTGTGTTTCAGCATGATAATCTTTTGGAAATAATGGTCTTAATACTCTATCAACTATTCTCATTGTTAAAATCTCTTCATTACTAGGTCTTGCTTCTCTTTTAAAGAAGCCTCCAGGAAACCTTCCTGCTGCAGCAAATTTTTCTCTATAATCTACAGTTAGAGGAAGAAAATCGAGTGAACTCTCTTCATATGATGATACTACAGTCGCTAGAATCATACAGTTCCCCATTTTAATTACAGCTGAACCGTGAGCTTGTTTAGCTAGTTTGCCAGTTTCAATGATTATTTCTCTACCATCAGATAGTTTTATAGTTTCTGAAAATACTTTTGGATTCATTTTTTTAGTTTTGGTTTATTCCTATTTTTTTATGTTGTGTGATGAGTAGAGGCAACCAAACTAAATTCTTACTTTCTAATATCTAATTTTTTAATTATATCCCTATATTTTTCAATGTCATTTCTTTTAAGATATTCTAATAGATTTCTTCTTTTACCAACCATTTTAACCAAGGACCTTTCAGTATTAAAGTCTTTAGCATTATTTTTTAAATGCTCGGATAATAACTTAATTCTTGAAGAGAAAAGAGCTATTTGGCTTTCTGTTGAACCACTGTCATTCTTATTTTTGCCAAATTCTTTAAATATATCTTCTTTTTTCAGTACTGACATTATTTATATAATTTTTAAGCGATGCAAATATAACAGTTTTAAATTTAAAATTTAAACTAATTATATATAATTGCGAAGTGATTTATTTTGAATTAAATCAATATAAAGATTAATGTTTTTCTTAAGATTCTTTCTATGAGAAATAAAATCTAAGAACCCCTTTTCTAAAAGGAATTCACTTGTTTGAAAACCATCGGGTAAATCTTTTCCAGTAGTGTCTTTAACAACTCTTGGTCCTGCAAATCCTATTAATGCACCTGGTTCAGAAATATTAATATCACCAAGCATAGCAAATGATGCTGTTGTTCCTCCAGTAGTTGGGTCAGTGCAAAGAGATATATAAGGAACTTTAGATTCTGATAATTCATTTAATTTCGCAGCTGTTTTGGCCATTTGCATAAGGGAAGTAGCAGATTCCATCATTCTAGCACCTCCTGATTTAGAAATAATTATCAAAGGTATTTTTCGTTTTATGGAGTAATTTATTGCTCTTACAATTTTTTCACCTACTACTGATCCCATTGATCCACCTATAAATTTAAAGTCCATACATGCAATAACAACAGGTTTTCCATAAGACTTTCCGTATGCAACTCTAATAGCATCTTTGAGTCCTGTTTTATTTTGAGCCTCCTTTATCCTATCAGAGTATTTCTTTTGATCAACAAAATTTAAAAAATCAACTGGATTAATATTAGAGTCTATTTCAGTAAATTTATTATTGTCAAATAATATTTCAAAATACTCTTTACTCCCTATATGAACATGATAATCATCTTCAGGACTTACATACTGATTTTCAGAGAGTTCTTTAGTTTCAACAATTTTTCCTGCTGGAGTTTTATACCATAGACCTGCAGGTATATCCTTTTTCTCTTCTGTTTTTGTCTGAATATTTTTACTTTTTCTTTTGAACCAAGCCATTTAGAAAAATATTTAATCTAATGTATTTATATTATTTAAATCTTCAAAAGCCTTTTTTAATCTATTTTTAAAAGTATTCTCTCCTTCCCTTAGCCATATTCTTGGATCATAATATTTTTTATTTGGAATGTCTTTACCCTCAGGATTTCCGATTTGAGATAATAGATATTCTTTTTTATCTATAATATAGTCCCTTACACCTTCAGTAAATGCATACTGAAGATCAGTATCTATATTCATTTTGATAACACCATAATCTATAGCTTCTCTAATATCATCTAATGATGATCCTGATCCCCCATGAAAAACAAAATTTATTGAATTATCAGGAATTTGAAATTTTTTCGATACATATTCTTGAGAATTTTTTAAAATCTTAGGGGTTAAACTAACATTTCCAGGTCTATATACGCCATGAACATTTCCAAATGCTGCAGCAATCATAAAATTTTCACTTATTGAAATTAACTCTGAATAAGCATAGGATACTTCTTCTGGTTGAGTATATAATTTTGTAGAATCAATACCTGTATTGTCAACACCGTCTTCTTCACCTCCAGTTATACCAAGCTCAATTTCTAAAGTCATTTCAAGATCAGTTAATTTTTTTAAGTATTCTTTACATGTATTTATATTATCTTCTATAGGTTCATCAGATAGATCGATCATATGAGAGCTAAATAGGGGGTATCCCTTTCTTTTATAAAAATTATTTCCATATTCTAATAAACCATCTATCCATGGTAGATTTTTTCTTGAACAATGGTCAGTGTGAATTATTACTTCAGCTTTGTAATTATCTGAAACATTATGTATATGATGAGCTCCAGAAATAGCTCCAGAAATAGAAGCATGATGATTAGTGTTATCAATACTTTTTCCAGCAATGAACTGAGCTCCACCATGAGAGAATTGAATTATTACTGGACTATTAAGATCGCTTGCAGTTTCAAGAACTGCATTTATTGAATTTGTTCCAGAAACGTTTATAGCTGGTAAAGCAAATTTTCTTTCTTTTGCAATCTCAAAAACTTTTTGAGCTTTACTTCCGTAGATGAGTTTACTTTTCAAATTGAATATATTACCACAAAAATATTAAACTTATTTCTAAAAAGGATAATTTATTCCAATATTAAATACGGCCTTATCTATATTATAGTCCTTTAACCATCTTGATCCTACTTCATATGATGGGTTATATGTTTTAAAACCAACATCAAGCCTTATAACAAAGAAATTAAAATCATATCTTATTCCAACCCCACTTCCTATTGCTAATTCATCAAGATCTTGTAACCCATCAAATTTCATTGCAGGATCTTCAACATCATCAAAAACATTCCAAATATTTCCTACATCCATAAATAGAGCTCCTTTAAATTTTCCAAATAATGATGTTCTGTATTCTAGATTAAAAGCTAGTTTAAAGTTTGCCTCATTAAATTCATTATAATTGTTTGAGCTACCAGGGCCAAGCTTATATGCTTTCCATGCTCTATTATCATTTGATCCCCCTGAATAGTAGGATCTAGAAAAAGGTATGTTTTCAGAGTTTCCAAATGGAATAGCTATTCCGGCAAAAGCTCTAAATGCTAAAACATCTCCTCTAGTTAGCGAAAGGTGTTTAATATAGTTAAATTCAGATTTAAAATATTGTGAAGGTGAAACACCTGAAATTTCAACCTTTGATTCATTATTTGAATTATTTTTCCTTAAAATCTCATTAAATAAATTACCAACTGTTTCTATTTTCCATCGAAATTGATAAAAGTCTTCATCTAGAATGCTTTCCTGACTGTTAATATTATAAATTAATGAAGATCCAACAATTATATTATTCTCAGTAAGTCTTTCTTTACGTTCTAATATACCAACTACATCTCTATATATGTCAGAATCAGCCTGAATTGTTGTTTCATTGTTTAATACAGAATTAATGAATGTATCAGATCCTTTAGGGATAATCAAATCCCCATTCTCATTAATAAGACTTTGATCAATATTATAAATTGAAGAAATATAATTTAGTTTATCATATGAGTTTCTGTATACATTAAAATAATTTGAAATATTATTGTTATTTACATATTCAAAATCAAAAATCCTTACATTCAACTTGCTCTTTTTGGTAGGGGACCATCCAATTTCATAGATACCGTTATAATATTGCTTGTCGAGACCAATATTCTTTTGAACAGTAGTACCAATATTAATATTTGTAATAGGATTCATTTCTTTACTTATGAATGAATTTAAATTTATTGGAAATGACACTCTAGGTATCCTAAGATTTAAGTTTCCTCCTAGTTCAAATAAATTAAAAAATGAATCATTTGGAATACCTATATCTTTTGACGCTCCTATCGAATTTTTAAAGTTTATACTTAAATTTTCGGTTCCTTTGAATATATTTCTGATATTAAGTATTGATCCCACTGAAATTCCAAAGTCTTCAATATTTGAATGTGTTAGATCAAGATTAAAACCAAGGGAAAATCTTTTTCTAGGAATAAGATAAATTGAAGAACTCAGGTTATCTCCATTCTCTTCAAAAAGTATGCTGGGATATTTAAAATTTGCAAGATTAGAGTAATATCTAGATGTCAGAATTTTATTTTTTTCACTATATATACTGCCAATATCAAAAAAGATAGGTTCTGTTAGAGATTTAGGAGAATATTTAAGGCTACCTTTTGAGAAGATATCTACTCCTCTATATGTTGTTGTATCTGTATAGCTATTTATATTTGATAATTCATCAATTGATTCAACATAAACTTTTATTTCATTAATCTTTTTTATTGAATAACCATCATTTATAGTATCTTCTGAAGAGCTAGGGAGATCACCTATATTAACTATTATGGGAATTTTTTTATCTGTCCCACTGCTATCAATTAGTATCTTATAGTTAATACTCCTTTGCTGAAAATTATAAACCCCATTATCTCTTGATAAATCAATAATTCTATCTCTTTCATCAATTAATTTTGATATTGTAAATGGTTCATTAGATTTAATAAAGCTTTCATCTAATTTTGAATTTACTAGTGAATCAATTTCTTTTGGAATAATATTATAATTAACGGTATCAATTCTGTAAACTGAGTCTGTATCTATTTTATAGACTATCTCAGCCTTATTGTTTTTTACTACCGAATCAATTTCCACTTTTACATCAAAATACCCATTATTCTTATAATATTGAATCAATTTTTTAGAGTTATTATCTATATCTGCATCATTAACAAAAACGGGTTCTTCACCAGCTGATTTTATCCAGTTATTAAAGATCCTATTGTATCTCTTTAGTTGAATAACTTGTTTATTAGAAAGGAATTTGTTTAACCTGTTAACCCTTTTAGGGTTATTAGATAACCAATTATCAAAAAGAGAGTCTGGATTATTTTTTGCAATATTATAAATAGATAATCCTAAAGGAATTCCAAAAATCTTTTTATTTGGTACAGGTTGAATTAATATTTCTATTGGTTCGTTATTTTTTATCTCACCATTAATACTAACCTTATTACTATCTAATAAAGGAATAGAATAATTATCATAGATTTTATTACTACAGCCATTGATAATAAAGGCTAGAGATAAGATTAGAATCGGTATTAATTTATTAAAATGCAATTATATCCGTTTTGACAAAATTACATTATTTAATTTATAAGCCTTTTTGTTTTACTATTTCAAAAACCATAACTGAGAATGCAACAGATACATTTAATGAATCTATTTTATTGCTAATAGGGATAGATATTTTATCATCGGAGATATTCAATAAACTATTTGAGATACCTTTTTCCTCAGAACCTAGTATAATAGCAACAGGCTTATCAATCTTTCTTTCATAAATTGACTTTTTAGCTTTTTCAGTTAACGATATAATCTCAATATCTGAGGCTTTTAGATGCATAATTGCATCTTTTAGGTTATTTACCTTACAAATTGGCATATTAAATAGTGTGCCGGCAGAAGTTTTAACTACATCTGAATTTATCGGGGCGCTATTGCTTTGTGAAATAATTATTCCAGCCACATTAGCTGCAACAGCAGTTCTTATTATTGCACCAAAATTTCTAACATCTGTTATTCCATCTAATAAAATAAATGTAGGATTAATATTTTTTTTTAATGAACTATCAATCAATTGTTCAATATTTATTAATTCAATAGGAGATAAAAATGCTAATGCTCCTTGGTGATTTTTGTTTTTTAACCTTTCAAACCGTTGTATTGGAACAAAAGAATGAGATATATTTTTTTTAATTATAAGATCTATTAAAGATTTTGCTAAGCTACTCTTTGAAGATTTTAATAATAATACTTTATCAATATTTTGATCTGCCTTAATTGCTTCAATTATTGACCTAGCTCCATAAATTTCTAATTTTTTTTCCATAATTAATGATAAAAAAAAAGGAGGTTTAAAAAAACCTCCTTTTAAAAATATTAATTTTTAAATTATTGACAAATGTTTAATGATTTAAACCCAGCAGCTGGACTTGTTCCGTCCGAAAGAGCTACCTGTGCGTTTCCACCACTTAAATTTGTATAATTAACTTGGTATGTTACCTCACTATCCCAAGATCCTGCTGACCATGATACGCTCATTGTCGATGCAGATTCAGGTACAGTAATAACAATTGAAGCATCAGTTCCAGATGTAAAAGTAAAATCTGTAGCTGTGCCATCAACAGTGAATGTAAGAACACCACCGTTCCATCCATCACCCCAACTGTCTTGACCGTTTATAGTATAAATACCAGGAACAGCAGAAACAGTTCCGGCATCAAGGAAACATCCAATCACCATTGTATATTGGAAAGGTGATCTAAAGTATGATTGAGTTAATGAACCACTAACTGATTCAGTTGAAAATGATCTACCATCAGTTAGATTCAATACAAATCTAAATGTTATAGAGTCATTTCCTGAATAACTAGGATTACCAAGTGCAGCTATTGCAGCTGGTAAACTTAGAGATGCATCAAATCTAGGAAGTCCAACAGGACCATCATACATATCACTTCTACTAATTGTTCTATACAATGTTTCAGCACCACCATTTAATGAGATATACCAGTCAACACTCTGTGTAAGAGTACCGTTACCTGCATCATGTGGTTCTAATGTAGCTGTCCAAACGGATGTGCCTGGAGAATAAAATTGGTATACACCAGAAGCTGAAATAGTTCTTAGTGCAGCACCTTGCTGATATTCTTTAAGCATATAGTCGGTCAACATTTCGTATCCACCATATTCATCAGAAGAAAATTCTTTTGAACATGAGAACGCCATCATGGCTAAACTTATTAATAATATATTTATCTTTTTCATAATTATTTAATTTAATCGACCGTAGGTCCGCTTGTGTTCCAAAATACTCGTCCTGTTACATCAGATTTCTGTGTAATATTCGAGTTATTAGCCGCATAATTCGCAGGGTACCACATTGATACCGGGAATGGTCCTGG
>CEUZ01053239.1_pt1 | contig 10495 bp, 10 predicted proteins | sample 361511 | NCBI WGS metagenome assembly CEUZ01 (sample SAMEA2622822, study PRJEB7988) | marine metagenome | biome: marine biome (ENVO:00000447); feature: surface water layer (ENVO:00002042); material: "saline water (ENVO:00002010), including plankton (ENVO:xxxxxxxx)" | depth 5 m | reverse complement strand
GAAATTCCTCAAGAAGCTTTTATTGGAGTTTTGAAAATAAATAAAGAAAATTAAATTTTATCAATGAATAAAAAAATATTAATTTTTACTGCGACGTATAATGAGGCAGAAAATATTAAAGAATTTATAGAAAAAATTTTGAAATTAAAAATTAAACTAGATTTGTTAGTTATTGATGATAATTCACCTGACAAAACTTGGGAAATTGTAAGTGAATATAAAAAGAAAAACGAAAACATAATTTTAGTTAAACGAGAAAGCAAAGAGGGATTAGATACCGCCCATAAATTTGCATTTAATTATGCAAAAGAACACAATTACGATTATTTAGTCACTTTAGATGCTGATTTATCTCATGATCCTGAAAAAATTCCCAACTTTTTGGATGAGTTAAATAATAATCCTTTTCTAATTGGATCCAGATATGTCAAAGACGGAAAAAATGAAATGAAGCTAAAAAGATATATATTAAGCTCAGTTGGAAATAAAATTATTAAATTTATACTTGGAATAAATTCTGACGAATTTACTTCTGGCTACAGAGGGTTCAATTTGAAGATGCTTGACAATTTTGACATGAATAAAGTTTCCTCAAAGGGATATAGTTTTTTTATGGAAACAGTTTATTTAATAAGCGCTGCAGGGCACAACATAAAACAAATACCTATTCGATTTAAAGATAGAGAAAAAGGAATTTCTAAAATACCTAAAATAGAAACATTTAGAACTTTAAAAAATTTATTTTTATTAAAAATTAAAAAGTAGCAAATGAGCAGCGATAGAAATTTTTTATATAGCAAAATTATTTTTTATTCATTATCAGTCACTTTACTAATTGGCTTTTTTTTTAATGAAGAATCTTCTGGAAGCGGAGGTTTTATAGCTGACTTCAATAATACTTGGGAGTATGTAGAAGTACTAAAAGAATCTTTTTTTGTTATCCCTTCTAAGTGGGTGGCACACACTCCATTGCATTTTATAATTATATCTAAAGTTTATATGCTTGTTGAAAGCAAATATCTTATAAGACTTATTTTTTGTTTAATTTCAATATTAATACCTTTCTTATTTTATTTGTGTTTGAAAGTTAATTATCCCAGTGAAAAAAAAGAACATTTGCTAACTTTGGCTTCCTTAACTTTTCTTTTTCCTTCATTTAGATCAGGAGCCATTTGGGCCAATGATCATATAACTGCTTTATTTTTCTTTCTACTGTTTCTTATTTTTTTTTCAAAATGGAGAAAAGATTCAAATTTTAAATCACTAACAGCCAATCTTTATTTGCAAATAATATTTTTAGCCTTAGCCGTTTATACTAGGCAGTATTATGTTTTAATATATATTTATTGCATGTATATATATTTTAGAAAATTAAGATTATTAAATTTTTTTAAATTATCTTTTATTATTTTTATTCTTGCTATACCTGGATTTTTTTTAATTTATTATGATCCATACCTATTGAAGGTAACATTCGATACTAAATTATATAATACGGTTTTAATAAGTTCTTCAATATTATCATTTTATTTAATACCAATATTTTTTGCAGTTTTATTTTTAAATAAAGAAAAATTTCAATTTAAAAAAAATAGGCAGTTAATATTTATATTAATCTCAATATTAATTGTTTTATTAATGTCATTTTTCTTTAATTATAATCACAAAATTGGAGGAGGGTACTTTCTTAAACTTTCGTATTTGCTAGTTAATAATAACATTTTGTTTTTGATTACTTCAATAGTTGGATTTCTTCTACTATTCAATTTAGCAGAGGAAGATAGTGATAATATTTTGATAATATTTTTATTAATTTTTGGCTTTAGCGCCTATATGATATTTCAAAAATATTTTGAGCCTATGTTTTTCTTTATTTTATTTTTAATGATAAAAACTAACATTACAAAAATATTCTTAAAAAATATTAAAAATATATATTTTCTATTTTTTTACTTATTTATTTATCTAGTTACTGCTATTATAAATGATGTATATAAAATAACAAAAACAGTCTTATAAAAATCTAATGTTCGATTACAAACATCCTCTTGGCAATTATAGAATCGGAATTGTTAAGTTCTTTGCAAAAGCTTTTAGTAGTGTAAGTTTATTTTTTTTATCACTTTTATTCAAAATTGATAAAAGTAAAAATGAGCTTATTATTTCTTCAGCATTTTATGCGCCATGGAAACACGATAAAGGTTTCTACGATTTTTATAATATAATTAAAAAATGTACGCTTTTGGATACAAAAAGACTTTATACTCTGTGGTTTTTTTCAAAATCATTAAATAATTTAAAGGGAAACATTCTAGATGTTGGATGCCTGAAGGGTGGCGCAGGCTATGCAATGGCTAAAGTAAATAAAAATGGAACCACATATTTAATTGATACCTTTAGAGGGTTGATCGAAAATGAAAATTATCATAAGAAAAGTCATTTTATTTTTAAAGATATCGATTTTGTAAAACGTAAAATCAAAAAGCTTAGGTTAAAAAATACACGTGTAATTAAAGCTAGCTTTCCTAAAGGAATGGCTAGACTTTTAAAAGGCAAAAAATTTAAACTTTGTCACATAGATGTAAATACTTTTAAAGCTACTAAGTTATCTTTCGAGTTTATAAGAAAAAGAATTGTAAAGAATGGAATAGTAGTTTTTGATGATTACGGAATACATAGTACGGAAGGAATAAAAAAATACGTTGATATTATAATGAAGAAATATAAAAATGAATTTTCATTTATCAATAACTATATGGGCCAGTGTATTCTGATAAAAAAATAAAATCGATCTCTTTTGATATTATTCTATGTTGTTTAAAAATTTAATACGCATAATAAACAATTATAAATTTTACTTAATAAAAATTATTTTTTTTGAGTTAATGTATTATTTCAAAGGATATAAAGGAAATAGATTTAATTTTTCAAAAAATGACTTTATGACGGATAATTTGCCTTGTCCCTACTATTTTTTGTTAAAAATTAATAATGCTTTAAAAAATAAGGACATCAAAAGTTTTCTAGACTTAGGTTGTGGCTCAGGAAGAATAATAGATTTTTTAAGTAAAAATTTTCCCGATAAGAATTTTACTGGCATTGAATATTTTTCTGAACAGTATGAATACTGTAAAAATATTTTTAAAAGTAAAAAAAATGTTAATATAATTAATGCAGATTTTACAAAATCTGACTTTTTTCAATATGATGCAGATTGTTATTTTCTAAATGAGCCGTTCAAAAAAAATTTAGAATTTATTGAATTTATGGAAAAGACTGTTAATTCCTCGCTTGGTAAGAAAAATATTTTATTTATATTTATTAATTGTAATAGACAGATAATTGAAAACTTAAAGAATATTAAATGTTTAGAAGAATATTATATTAACGACAAAAAAGGTTATTCAATATACTCTTTAAACTAGGAGAGATGGCCGAGTGGTTTAAGGCGCAGGCTTGGAAAGCTTGTGTACTGTCAAAGGTACCGTGGGTTCGAATCCCACTCTCTCCGCCATAAATTTTAAGTATTCTTTTTATAAATGTTCCTTTATAATTTTTTTTATGAAATATGATAAGGATGGACTGCCTAAAAAAGAATATTACACAGAAGAACTAAAAACATCTCCAGAAAAAAAAATGAAGGCAATAGAATATCAAAAATATTATACAGGTGGATCGGTTGTTTTAATGTTTCTTGTTCTTGTGGCTATGTACTTAATTTTAAATTAATTTAGCTTTGCTTGCATTCAACAACACCATTTATGCCGATTTTAAGTTTAGTTTCTAAACCATAAGCTGGCGTTTCATCAATTTCTAATACCTCTATATTTTTTTCTAAGACATTGTAATTACCTTTTGTAGCACAAAGTTCTTGAGCTTTTATTTCAAAATCATTTTTTAATTTATCCATGACTTTTTTGCCTTTTTTAGTATTGGATTCAAATTGACTAATTCTAACCCATTTTTTTGCAACAATAGAAATATCGCGAGTGTCTTTTCCAGAATAATCTTGAACTTGAGCTGATTTAAGATCAGCTTTACTTTTACAAGGGGAGCTTATGCCCTCAACATTTACACACTCACCCAATCCTTGTTGTTTTCCATCAATGAATTTTCCAATAAATGCTGTTCCGTCAGAATAAGTAAAAGTTCCCACACCGTGACGTTTTCCATTTATAAATTCGCCAACAAATTTTTTGCCATCAGTATAATAAAGCGTTCCATCTCCATGCATTTTATCTTTTTTAAAAGTTCCAGAGTACTCTCTTCCATCTTTCCATATTTTTGTACCTCTTCCATTACTTTTTCCATCAAGCCATTCTCCGTAGTACTTATCGCCATTAGCCCAAGCAAAGTTTCCAAAACCATGAGGTTTAAAATTTTTAAATTCGCCTACATATTTAGCTCCACCAGGAAATAAAGCTGTTCCTTTAAAGATTTGTCCGTTAATAAAAATGCCTTCATATTTATGTCCAGTCTCTGATTTGTACGAACCCTTACAATTCGTCCATTCTTTAAAATTATTCCCTTCACATTTGTCCGAAGCTTTTTGCTCTTTTTTTATTTTTTCTTGAGCTTTATTTATTTCCTCATTTTCTTTATCAACAGCAGCTTTTTCAATTTTTTTCTTGTTCCAGCCAGCTTTAACATCCAAACAATAACTTTCTTTTTTTTGCTGGATTTTGAATATATCGATATCTAATCCACTTTGTTTTTTATATTGTAATTTGACTACTTGATTAGTTTTTGCATTTAGGTAGTACTCAAAATAAATTTCATCTCCCTGTCCGCTTTTTATTTTTTCACTGATTATTTGATTTTTATCAATCAACTTTATTTTGTCCGAAAATCTTTGAACAGTGCCATCGGCTGCGGTTAAAGTTACTTCAATTATTTTTTTTTCAAAATTGATAACATAACTTCCTGATACGGTATTTCCTAATTTACATTGTTTGAAATAAAATTTTTCTGCTAATCCAACATTACAAAAAAATAAATTTAAAATTAATATACAAAGAAGTTTTCTCATTGATTATATTATCTCATTCAACTTTTGAGCCGTCAAACTGAATTCCTTTCATTATTTGATAATTAATAAAAAGAAAGATAAGATAATAAAGTTTATGGAACAGAATAAACACCAAATATTTAATTTATTTCCTTTAACGATATATAAAACCAAACTTGGTATATCGGAGGAAGCACGACAGTTTTTAATAGATGAAATTTATTCTCATGAAAAACAAAGCAAAAATATAAATTATAAAAATGCAAATTCAAGCTGGACAGGTGATACACAAGGGTTTGAGTATCTTTTTCTAAATAAAAAATTTTCAAAATTATTTAAATCAATTTCTTTAAAAATCAAAGAATATACAGCAACTATCGGGGTGTTAAATGATCAGGTAGATTTTTATTATCAAAGATCGTGGGCAACAATTTCTAGAAAAAGTGAAAGTATTAAACCGCATAAACATCTTCAATCTCATATCAGTTTTGCTTACTACCTGCAAAAAGATAAAAATTCTGGCAAAATACAATTTCATAATGATAAATCTCATAATGAAATTGCGCCTGGAATTTTTACTTCGTTAACACTTTCAAAAATAGTAACACCAAATATTTATAATGTATCAACAGTAAGACTAGATACTGATGTTGATGATATTATTATTTTTCCTTCAAAAACTATGCATTCAGTTTTGCCAAGTGTGTCAGCTGGATCAAAAGATAGAATATCTATTTCTGCCGATGTTAGTATGATTATAAAAAACTCAACAAATTCAGAAACTTTATTAACCCCAGTTGATAAATGGATGAAATTTTAAACTAATAATTGCAATCAATCAGCTTACTCTTAAGCTAGTATTTAGTTTGATTCGTTAAATAGTCAGAAAGGAGATTTAGTATATGGATCCATTAGTAGCTGTAGCGGTTATAGCAATCCTTTGGTATTTGAACCAATAGTGATTAGGTAACCCTTCTTATTCCAATTACTTTTAAACTTGCTGTTTTGTAAATTCTATTAATGGTTTGTTTAATAGGCATTACCACGGTTTTCTTTAGTGGGCCGTAGGCATGGATGAGTTTATGTTTTGATAAGACCACTGCAACATGCCCTTTCCAGAAAATTAAATCATTTTTTTTAATATTTTCTAACTTAATTTTTCTTTTAAAATATTTTATTTGATCTTTAGTATCTCTAGGACAAAATTTGTTATTAAAATTGAAAAATAACTGAACAAGGCCAGAGCAATCAACTCCGGAATAGTGTTTTCCACCCCATTTATATTTTGTGCCCACAAATTTTTGAATGTTTTGAAAAATATTATTTGTTTTGTAATCTATTTTTTTTAAGTCATTTTTTTCAATCCAATAATTGCTAAATTTATAATATTTATTTTTTTTTTTTGTAACTTTAATTTTAGAGCCAAAGCTAAGGTTTTTTTTTATTTTACTATTGGCTTTAGGTTTAAAATAAAGGCTAGCTTTTAAACTACAAATTTTATGAGTATTTTTATGATTTGGCGAGAATCTTATTTTTTTTATATATCCTTTATAATTATCAAAATCATTTTTTATTTTTATCCAACTTCCCTTTTTTTTTAATTTTTTAAATTTTTCACCATATAAAAGTTGAGTAACAACTCCAGATTTTACACTTTTTGCTTTATAAATATTTATTAAGGATTTGTCGCTTATCACTGCAGTTTGAGTTTATTTCGAATTACCCAAAGGCAAATTAAAGAAGGTATTACCATGATCGTGGTGATTACAAAAAAAGTACCCCAGTCACCGTTCAGCCAGTCAACCAACTCTCCAGAAGAAGCTGCCAACGTTGTTCGTCCCAAAGTTCCTATCGAAGCTAGTAATGCATACTGGGTAGCGGTGTAAGTTCTATCTACTAAAAGTGATATGAAAGCGACAAATGCTACTGTAGCGAATGCAGCGGCGATATCGTCCAACAATACAGCCGTAGCAAACAGAAGCTCGGATTTTCCTGACCAGGCTAGAATCGCAAACAAAAGATTTGTAGCAGCCATCAATATTCCAGAAACAAACATAGCTTTTATAACCCCAGATCGTATTGCAAATAAACCTCCTAAAAGCGTAAAGATAACTGTAGTTATCCAGCCTATACCTTTAGAATAAAGAGCTATATCTCCTTTAGAAAATCCAATTTCTTTATAGAAGACAATCGACATCCGACCAAGAAAAGCTTCTCCAATTTTAAATAAAAATACAAAACCGAGAATACCTAAAGCTATAGAAAGACCATTTTTTTTAAAAAAACTTAATATCGGGCCAGCAACTGTTCCGACTGTCCATGCAACAACATTAGCTATAAATCCTGAAAATCCCAACTTTTGGACTATGGTCTGGTCTGTTTTATTTTGAGCTTCCTGCCTATCAGTAGGTTGAGATTCTGGAACAAACATCAAGCCAATGTTGCAGGCAATTACAATTATACCAAGAATTAAAAAAGTTATTTGCCAATAATTTTCAACTCCTGATTTTTGAAAATATTCAGCAGCATTTAAGGCAACGACTCCACCTAATTTATATCCAGTCCACCAACCCACGACTGCCATAGCCGCTCCAGCCTGCATTGACTTTCCTTCAGATTCTCCGATTTGCTCAATTCTTAAAGCGTCTACCGTTATATCTTGAGTTGCTGATGCAATAGCTATTACTAAACCAATAGCAATTACTCCCCATAAGTTTGTTGTTGGATCTATAACGCTCCAAGCAATTAAACTAACCAAGATGAAGAATTGCATAGTAACAATCCAGCCACGACGGTGACCAATTTTTTTTGTTATCCATGGAATACGAATTCTATCTATAATTGGTGCCCACAAGTAATTGATTGCGTAGACTCCAAATATTAATCCAGCCCAACCAATAGTACTTCTGCTTAATCCATCTTCTTTAAGCCACAAGCTTAGACTGCTTCCAATAAGAACCCAAGGAAACCCGCTAATAATTCCTAATAAAAGAATTCTGATCATTCTTCTGTCTAAATAGACAGCAAATGCTTCCGATAAGGTTTGTTTTTTAACTATCTCCATAAAAGGTCAATATAAGTTTTAATTTTTCCAAAAAGATGGGAAAAACAAAACTAATACCGCAAACATTTCAAGTCTACCAAGAAGCATACCCAAACTCAAACTTAATTTAGAAAAATCAGGTAAATTACTAAAATTGCCGTTAGGACCTATTGTGTCACCCAATCCCGGACCTACATTTGATATTGCGGAAGCCGAGCCTGAAACTGCTGTTATAAAGTCAAGGCCATTTAATGACAAAAGTGTTGCTAAAATAAAAAAAATAAAAAAATAAATAAAAATAAAAGTTATTATTGAATAAACGAAAGTATTGCTAATTTTTTCATTATTATATTTAATTGAAAATATACCACGTGGATAAACTAGTTTCTTAATTTGATTTAACATAAAATAACCAAGTATTTGAAATCTAAAAATTTTAATCCCGCAAGTCGTAGATCCTGCGCAGCCACCAACAAACATTAAGAAAAGAAAAAAGATTAAAGGAAACTCACCCCAAGAACTGAAATCAGCTGTTACATATCCGGTGCCAGACAAAACCGAGACAACATTAAAAGTTGCAATTCTCAAATTTTCTAAAAAACTATGTTCAGTATTACCAATTACTAGATACAAAAACATCACTAATACGGAAATTACCAAAATATAAATTAAACCTTTAATTTGAGTATCGATAAAAAATATTTTTTTATCACCTTTAATAAATTTCAAATAAGCAATAAAAGGAATACTTCCTAATATAATAAAAATTATCGATATGGTTTCAATCTTCGCATTTTGGAAATGGCCAATTGAATTACTATAGGTAGAGAATCCGCCGGTAGCAATTGTTGTCATTGAATGTGCTATGCTATCAAATACGTTCATTCCGACAAACCAGTATGCAATTCCACAAGCAAAGGTTAAAAAAATATAAATTATAGAAATTATTAAAGTTACTTCACGTGTTTTAGGTAAAATTTTTTCTGTAGTATCTGCACTTTCCATTCTAAACAACTGCATGCCACCAATATTTAATAAGGGCAGTATAGTTATGGCCATCACAATTATACCTATACCTCCAAGCCACTGCAAAATTGCTCTCCATAAAAGAATACTTTTAGGAGCATTATCTAAGTCTGTAATAATTGTTGATCCAGTTGTGGTTATTCCCGACATACTTTCAAAAAAAGAATCAATTAAAGATAAATTAAGATTAGATAATAAAAGGGGTATACATCCAAAAATAGCGATGCTTAACCATGATAAAGTTGTTAAAAGAAAAGCTTGTTGTAAATTAAGCTTTCTATTTTCTTCCAAATTGGTAAGTACGAGAAGTATTCCTATAAACGCTGTAATCGATGCCGATGGCAAAAATGAGCTATTATCCTCACCATATATAAATTGGATAAAAAATGGTATAAGCATGAATGCTGCTAATATTATTAGAAGCACACCGATTGCAAAAAAAACGGTTTTATTATTATTCATTTTTGTGAACGGAGATTATTTAAAAATAATTGAAATTCAACATAATAAGACCTTATTGTATCTATATTTTATTGATGAAATTTAATAAGTCTTTATAACGTGATTGACAAATCAATAATTCAAACAACTAGTTCTTGGCCTTTTGTTGAAGCAAGAAAGCTTATCAAAGACAGACAAAAAATTTACGATAAAAAGGGAAAAATTATTTTACAAACTGGCTATGGACCAAGCGGCTTACCCCATATTGGTACTTTTGCTGAAGTTGCGAGAACCACAATGATGGCTAACGCAATTAAACAAATTATTAATATTCCTACCGAAATTATAACATTCTCAGATGATATGGATGGTTTAAGAAAAATACCTGAAAATATTCCTAATAGTGAAATTTTGGAAAGAAATATGCATAAACCTCTTACTAGCGTTCCTGATCCTTTTAAAAAGTTTAAAAGTTATGGAGAACATAACAACGAAATGTTAAAAAATTTTTTAAACAAGTTTAAATTTGATTACGTTTTTAAAAGCTCTACAGAAGCTTACAAAAAAGGAATATTTAATAGCTCTCTACTTCTTGTTCTAGAAAAATATGAACAAATAATGGAAGTTGTAATTCCCACACTGGGAAAAGAAAGACAAAAAACTTATAGTCCTTTTTTACCTATTTGTTCTGAAACAGGCAAAGTTTTGGAGGCCTCAGTCATTGAAATTAAAAAAAAAGAAGGAAAAATTATTTATGAAAACGACGGAAAAAAAATAGAAACAAAAGTCATAGATGGGAATTGTAAATTACAATGGAAAGTAGATTGGGCAATGAGATGGTACGCTTTTGATGTTGATTACGAAATGTATGGTAAAGATTTAATTGAAAGTGCAATTCTTTCTAGCAAAATTTGTCAAATTTTAGGAAAAAAAAGTCCAAACGGTTTTGCTTATGAAATGTTTTTAGATGAAAAAGG
>CEUZ01286886.1_pt1 | contig 10506 bp, 12 predicted proteins | sample 361511 | NCBI WGS metagenome assembly CEUZ01 (sample SAMEA2622822, study PRJEB7988) | marine metagenome | biome: marine biome (ENVO:00000447); feature: surface water layer (ENVO:00002042); material: "saline water (ENVO:00002010), including plankton (ENVO:xxxxxxxx)" | depth 5 m | reverse complement strand
ACCTCAACCTTGGCAAGGTTGCGCTCTACCAGCTGAGCTATTCCCGCATATAATCTACCACTGCCTATAAGTTATCGTATTTCATTAAAAAAGTTAACGAGGTATTTTACCATAGAAATAACAGATAGGAATGCTGCTATGTATATACCTAAAATTCCTATTGCATAAACATCAAAATCTAATAAGGTCCCTTTGTATAGTAAAAATGCAATGGATACCAGTTGTACAGTGGTTTTCAGTTTTCCTAAAAAATTAACATTTAAAGAATTCATTGAATTTAAAATAGCAGACCACTCCCTAAGAGCAGAAACCATTAATTCTCTAAAAATTATGAGAAATACAGGGATGAATATTAGTAATCTTGTATCATTGTATAGTATTAATAATAAAGCAGTAATAACTAAAACTTTATCAGCAACAGGGTCTAAAAATTTTCCGAGTAAAGATACTTGGTTAAGCCTCCTAGCAACGAAACCATCTAAAAAATCAGTAACTGAAGCTAAGACAAATATTAGAACTAGTATAATATTGTTTCCTTCATTAAATGACGAAAAAAAGTAAATAGCTAGTATGGGGGCAAATATAACCCTAGTAAAAGTAATAAAATTTGCTAAATTTTTTAACACTAATTTGTTTCCCCATGAAATTTTATGTATATAGCATTTGCAAGTGTCTTATTAATACCCGGTATTTTCTGTATTTCATCTTCTCCTGCTTTTATAACACCATGTATACCACCAAAATATTTTAAAAGCACCTGTTTCCTTTTTGGACCTAACCCTGGAATTTCTTCCAATGGTGATTTTATGCTTTTCTTATCCCTCTTTTTTCTATGAGCTGTAATTGCAAATCTATGTGCTTCATCTCTAATATTTTGAAGTAAATGCAAAGCTTTTGAATTTTTATTAAGTGTTATTATTTTTTTACCACTATCAATTATTATTTTTTCATCACCTGGTTTCCTTTCTTTGCCTTTTGAAATTCCAATAACATTTGTAGTATAAATCTGTAAACTTTCCAAAACTTTAATTGCGGCGTTGACCTGTCCTACCCCTCCATCGATTAAACAAATATCAGGAAGTTCTCTTTCTTCTTTTTTTAGTCTAATGTATCTGCGACTCAAAACTTCGGTCATAGCTGCATAATCATCACCTCTATCTGTTGTTTTTATATTAAATTTTCTGAACTCATCTTTATTAAAACCATTTAAGTTAAAACTTACACATGATCCAATAGGTAATTCACCTGAAGTATGGCTTATGTCAAAACACTCAATAGTATTTGGCACATCACAGAGGTTAAGGTCTTCTTGTAAGCTAATAAATCTTTCAAGTATATCTTTTTTATTCAACCTCCTTAATATTATTGAAGATTTAGCATTATTTATCGCCATGGAAACCCATTTTTGTCTTTTTCCTCTTACAGAAGTAGAAATTTTTACACTAGATCTTTTTTTATTTGAGAGAATTTTTTTTAGTATTGCTTCGTCATTTGTTTTTCCACTTAGTATAACTTCTTTTGGTATGTGGCGATTCATATAATATTGAGCAATAAAATAGCTTAGTAGTGTTGAAATATTTGTATCCTCATTTATCTTTGGATAAAAAATTTCATTTCCGTAATTAATTCCATTTCTAATATTAAATACTTGTATACATGAAGAGGTATTCTCAATATATGCTGCGATAATATCTAAGTCACCTTTCTCATTGCTAATGTCACTAGATTTAACTGTTTGTCTTAATGAATCAATCTGATCTCTACATAAAGCCGCTTCTTCGTATTTACATATTTTTGAAAACTCCTCCATCTTTTTTATAAGAAGATTAATGATTTCTTCATTTTTACCGTCTAAAAATTTTATAGACATATTAATATCATTTTTGTATGAATCTTCTTTTATCAATCCTACACATGGTGCAGAGCATCTTTGAATTTGATATTGGAGACAGGGTCTTTTTCTATTACGAAAGAAAATATCGCTACACTGTCTTATTTTAAATATTTTTTGTAAGATATTTATTGTTTCTCTAACTGAGTTCACGCTCGAAAATGGGCCGAACATTTTACCTATCTTTTTTCTTTTCCCTCTATAAAAAGATAATCTTGGGTATGCATGTGAAGTATCGACATATATATATGGGTACGACTTATCATCTCTCATTAGAATATTAAACTTTGGTTTGTATTTTTTTATTTGTACATTTTCTAATAATAGTGCGTCAGCTTCAGACTTGGTAATAGTTGTTTCAATATTACTTATTTGTTCAATCATTTTTTTTATTCTACTTGTATGCCCTGATTTACTAAAGTAAGTGGAAATTCTTTTTTTTAAATTTTTTGCTTTTCCTACATAGAGTACTTCACCTTTAGTATTTAGCATTCTATACACACCAGGCTTAGTTGTTGTAGATTTTATATATGATTTTATATCTAAACTATCTCTCAATGATTAATACCTTAATAATGCAGAACCCCATGTGAAACCACTACCAAAAGCTTCTAACAAAACAATTTGCTTCCTTTTTATTCTATTATCTTTGACAGCTTTATCAAGTGCTAGAGGTATAGAGGCTGCAGAGGTATTCCCATGTTCTCCAACAGTTACAACTACTTGTTCAATAGGCATCGATAGTTTTTTAGCAGTTGCTGATATTATTCTAAGGTTAGCTTGATGAGGCACAAGCCAATCAATATCACTTTTTTTCATTTTATTTTCTTTTAAGGTTTCATCAACTAAATTTCCTAATGTTTTAACTGCCACCTTAAATACTTCATTGCCCTTCATTTCTATATAGTTATTTGAAACAGTTAGTAAATCATTATATTTTCCATCAGCTTGTATATTTGTAGATAATATTCCAGGCTGATTTGCTTTGCTTAGAATTACAGCTCCAGCACCGTCGCCAAAAAGAACACATGTAGTCCTATCTTTCCAATCTATTATATCTGAATACTTATCTGAACCAATAACAAGTACATTTTTGTACAAACCGGACTTTATATAAATATCTGCGATACTTAATGCATAAATAAAGCCTGTGCAAGCAGCAGATATATCAAAAGCAGGTGCTTCAATATTTAGTAGGTTCTGTATTATGCATGCTGTGCTAGGGAAAATTTTGTCAGGGGTTGTAGTTGCAACAATAATTAAATCTATTTGATCTTTTTTTATATTTGCTGAATTTAGTGCGTCTTTGGCAGCTTTAAATCCCATATAAGAAGTTGACTCTTGTTCGTTTCCAATATGTCTCTGTCTAATACCTGTTCTTTCATATATCCATTCATCTGTAGTATCTACTATAGATTCCATTTCTTTATTTGTTAGAATTTTGTTTGGTAAGTAGCTACCTGTGCCAACAATGCTTGAGTACATATAATTACCTTAATAATTCTTCTAATTTTGAATCTATACATGATGGTACTGCTTGTATAGCTTCTTTTAAGGCCATATCCAAAGAGCATTCAAATGCTAGCTGGTCAGCCCCGCCATGACTTTTAACTATTACACCTTTCAGTCCAAGTAAACTTGCTCCATTATAGCGTCTAGGGTCAACAACTTTTTTAAATGAGTTTATAACTCTCGCTGATGATACTCCTGCAATTTTTGTGAACAAATTTTTTGTATACTCATCTTTTAATCGTCTTCCCATAAACTTTGCAATGCCCTCACTAGTTTTTAGTGCTATATTTCCTATAAAGCCGTCACACACGACCACATCAACATCTCCACAAAAAATTTCATCTCCTTCTACATAACCAATATAGTTTAATTTTCCTTTCTTTAATAAAAGATCAGCCCCTTTTACTTGTATATTTCCTTTTATAGACTCTTGGCCAACATTTAATAATCCTACTTTTGGTGATTTATTATCATCTAAAACCATGCATAATACAGATCCCATTACTGCAAATTGATATAGATGCTCTGCTTTACAGTCAACGTTTGCCCCTAAATCAAGTACATGTGTATGTCCTTTTAAGGATGGGAGCATAGTCTCAATAGCTGGCCTATCTATGCCTTTTAGTGTTCCTAGCACATACTTGGATATAGCCATCAGTGCTCCTGTATTGCCAGCACTTACGCAAGCATCTGATTCTTTTTTATTAACTGACTCAATAGCAAGCCTCATGGAAGATTTCTTTTTATTTCTAAGTGCTGAAACAGGGCTTTCATCACTACTAATATTATCTTGTGTGTTTACTATATCTAGCCTATCGACTATATTGTCTTTGAAGCCTGATACGTATTTATTTAAAAAATTTTCATCTCCATATGCTGTAACACTTACTTCTTTGTTTTCAATAAGGAAATTACTTATTGCAGGCATAATAACGCTAGGTCCTCCATCGCCACCCATAGCATCAATTGCAATTCTAATATTATTTTTCATAATTTATAGATAATTAGCTTTCAGATTCTTCTTCTTCAACTTTATTTTTTTGCTTTGGCTCTATAATTTGCTTTCCTCTGTAAAAGCCATTACTGCTTAGTTGATGACGAAGATGAAGTTCTCCAGAAGATGATTCTTCAGAAAGTGTAGGTCTTGAAATTGCATCATGAGATCTTCTCATGCCTCTCTTTGATCTCGTTTTTTTACTTTTTTGAACAGCCATAATTTAAATAACCTAGTACTTTAAATTTTGTATATTGGTATAATTGTCGCAATTATACAGGAAAAAAACGTGAAAAAGAAAAGAATAATATTAGGAAGTAGCTCAATATTTAGAAAAAATCTACTAAAAACACTAAATATTGATTTTGAAAGCATATCTCCAGATATTGATGAATCTATATTAAAAGGAGAGACTGCAGAGCAAATGGTTATGAGACTAGCTGTAGATAAAGCAAGAAAAATATCTACTACTACTAACAATGCTTTAATTATTAGTTCTGACGCAACTGCAATATGTAAAAATACTATTTTAGGTAAGCCACTAACTAAACATAAAGCAAAGGAAATACTAAATTTCATATCTGGAAATTCTGTTAAGTTTATGACTGCATTATGTGTTATGGATTCTGATAATAATAGATATAGATCTTCAATATCAGAATATGTAATTCAAATTCAAAATTTGTCTGAGAAAGATATAGAAAAATATATTCATGACACAAACCCTTTGTATTCAACAGCTGCATTTAAGTATGAAGATGGGAAAGATCTGCTAGTTAAGGATATTAAAACAATTGAAAAAGATATGTCGGGACTAATAGGCCTACCTTTAGAAAAAGTAAGATCATACATAGGCATGATGTTAGATTAATCTATTTCTTTTATAAAATTTTTTAAATCCTCTGGTATAGGGGATTTTACTTTAATCTTCTTATTACTATCTACATCTTTAAAAACTATCTCTTTTGAGTGAAGAAAAATTCTATTTATAGTATTTATTTTAGCTTGGGGCAAAGACCTTCCATATTTATATTTTTTATCACCTACTATTGGATGTCCTAATTTATAACAGTGCTGACGAATTTGATGATATTTGCCGGTTATAAGAGTAACGCCCATTAGAGTAAAATTTTTATATTCATTTATTTTCTCAAAATTTGTTTCTATACTATGTTTCTTTTTATTCCTTACTATAGAGGTTTTCATTATGCCATCCTTATATTTCCACTTTCCAAACACTAAGCATATATATTTTTTTATTATTGCCCTATTCTTCATCTGGTCCTGCATTTTTCTCAATGTTCTTAAATTTTTAGTTAAAACTATGCAGCCGCTTGTTTCTTTATCTAATCTGTGTAATAAGTCGATCCTTTCGTTTTTCAAAACTACTTTCCTAGCTATATCTATTAAGCCAAATCCTAGTTTTGATCCTGAATGTACAGATAAATTAGTTGGTTTGTTAAATATTAATAGATTATTGTCTTCATAAATTATTCTTTTAAGAAAATTATTCTTTTGAACACTATCAACTTTTACATCAAGTAGTTCTTTCCCTATATAAGGAGGTATTCTTATAATGTCTTCTACTTTAAGCTTGTAAAATGGCTTAATTCTTTTGCTATTTACTCTAACCTGCCCTGTACGAATTAGCTTGTAAATGTGTTTTCTAGGCGCTGATTTCATATATGTAATCAAAAAGTTATCAATTCTCTGGTTTTCGTTAGCTTGAGTAACCTTATATTGCTGAGTTTTGTTGAATGCTTGCATAATATGAAATTTGATGAATATAGCTATCCCTGCTATATTATCAATATAAGAGTGATTAATATATAAAATCACTCTAAAAGAATATAAAAATCTTGCTTAGTATAAGCGGGATTATATAGAAAATAACGAAAACAAGCATTATGAGTAGGGAAGAAATTTTATCTTTTGACTTTTCACTATCAAAATATTTATATGAACAATTGTATAAATTAGTTCATCTATGTCCTATTCAATTATGCCAAACAGAAAGGGATAAAAATGAAAAGAATTTTAATAAATGGAAGACAACAAGAGGAATTACGAGTTGCTTCAGTAGATGGTCAGCGATTATACAATCTAGATATAGAGAACACTTCACGTAATAACAATAAAGGAAATATATATAAAGCAGCTGTAACTAGAATTGAACCTAGTTTAGAGGCAGCTTTTGTTGATTTTGGGTTTGAAAGACATGGGTTTCTTCCGCTCAAAGAAATATCAAAGGAATATTTAAAAGATGGTGTATATGATAAAAATTCTACCATTAAAGATATGCTTAAAGAAGGACAGGAACTAATAGTCCAGATTGAAAGAGAGCAAAGGGGTAATAAAGGAGCTGCTTTAACAACCTTTGTTAGCCTTGCAGGAAAATATCTAGTTTTAATGCCAAATAATCCAAAAGCTGGTGGTGTATCAAGGAGAATAGAAGGAGAAGATAGAAAAGAAGTTAGAACTATACTTAACCAGCTTAAAGATATTGATTCAGGTGGAAATATTATAAGAACTGCAGGAGTTGGAAAATCATTAGAGGAACTTCAGTGGGATCAAGATTATTTAACACAGCTATGGTCATCTATTAAGGAATCAGCTTTTAATAAAAAAGCTCCTTTTTTAATCTATAGAGAAAGCAATATCATTATTCGCACATTAAGAGATCATATGGATGACAGTATTTCTGAAATTTTAGTAGATGAAAAAAATGTATATGAAAGAGCAAAAGAATTTCTAGAGTTAACTATGCCACAGAATATAAAAAAACTTCAGCTGTATGAAGACAAAGTTCCACTTTTTAGTAAATATCAAATTGAAAGTCAGATTGAATCAGCATTTAATAGACATGTATCTTTGCCGTCAGGTGGTTCACTAATTATTGATCATACTGAAGCTCTTATATCAATAGATATTAATTCTGCAAAATCAACAAAAGGAAGTGATATAGAAGAAACTGCTCTTAATACAAATCTTGAGGCTGCTGAAGAAATAGCAAGACAACTTAGGATTAGAGATTTAGGCGGACTTGTAGTTATTGACTTTATTGACATGCTATCAGTGCAAAATCAAAAGAAAGTTGAGAATAAGATTAGGGAAGCTGTAAAACTTGATAAAGCAAGAGTTCAGATAGGCAAAATCTCAAGGTTTGGCTTGTTAGAACTTTCTAGGCAGAGACTAAGACTATCATTGAGGGAATCTAATGAACAGCTTTGCCATTTATGTGAAGGAATAGGGAAAATTAGAAATACAAAATCTATAGCTCTAGCAATACTTAGACTTGTTGAAGACGAGCTATTAAAAGAGCAAACCACAAAAGTAGTTGCTGAATTGCCTATTGATGTTTCAACATATTTAATAAATGAAAAAGGTAGCGAAATTAACGTAATAAAAGAAAAATATGACAGTGAAGTTATAATTGTTCCTAATCCACATCTTGAAAGACCAAAATATATTATTAGAAGATATAGATCAGATAATGATGAAACTGTACGAAAATCAAGTTACGAGCTTATTAACGGAAATGCTTTTGAGTATCAATATGAAAATGAAGATGATAAAGAAAAAATATCAGCTGCAATAGAAGAGAAAGATGTTATGCCTGCTAAACCTATACCAGTGTCGAAGCCTAGTATTCTTGGTAATTTATTTAAAGCAATATCAAAAATGTTTTCATCAGAACCTAAGAAAAAAAAATCTACCAGGAAGAATTATAGGCCTAGAAAGAATTATAGACCTCACAAAGGAAATAAATATCAAAGGAATAGAAATCAGGATAGACGAAAATAATAGGTTTATTTCTGTTTAATTGAAAATGTTGAAATAAAACTACTGGCAGCATCTGAAAAACTACTATCTGGATTTTTAAAGCAATAATGCTCAATCCAAATAACTGCAGTATCAAAACTAGTATTTCTTAAAATTAGATTATTGCTATTTTCTTTATTATAGTATGATATGAATCCTGATAGCCAGCTCATAAAAATATCTTTATCATCAACTGAAGACTTATTAAAGGTATGGCATGGAAGAACTGCAATACCGCGAACTTTATCATTTGCATTAGCTTGATAATAGCTTAGAAAAATCACCAGTGTTAAAAAAATATATTTCATATTTATACTTCAAATAATGTGGCGCGCCTGGAGAGATTCGAACTCCCGACCACTTGGTTCGTAGCCAAGTACTCTATCCAACTGAGCTACAGGCGCATTAACCACAGCAGCTATCTGAATATTTCATTAATCTCCAGTAATTATATGGCCACGGGGTTATAAATCCTACTAATAATACAGGGAATAATGACCAAACTTCTATTCTTAATGTATTAAATAAATACAAATCAGTAAAGTTCATAGCAAGCTCCATTGAGATCATGCTTATTAAGCTCATTCCTAATGCAGTTTTTAAAGCTATCATAAATTTCATACTTCTCATTAATAAAATAGTTTCTAAAATTATGCTTGTTATAATTCCGTTAACCATTGCTATTGGCATAATTATATATACGTTATTAATGTTAGAAAAAAGTTGAAAATAAAGAATTGTTCCAATATCTCCGGTTGCGCACCCTAATAAACAAACAAATGTAGCTTTTGCTGACTGAATCCATTTCGTTGTGTCTGTCCAAGATATCATCTTTTTTTAAACTACCCTGGGGGCCAGTTCAATTTCCTACCTGAGAGTATATGAATATGCAAATGGAAAACCTCCTGCCCAGCCTTACTTCCATTGTTAATTACAACCCTAAAATCAGCTAAATCTAGTTTTCTAGCAATATCAACCACCTTAAGCATTAGATGGCCTAACATATTTTTATCATCATCCTTAGAATCTGATAGTTTCTTGATTGGTTTTTTAGGTATTAACAATAAATGTGTTGGTGCTTGAGGGTTAATATCGTTTATAGCAATACACTCATTGTCTTCGTAGATAATATCCGACGGAATTTCCCTATCAATTATTTTTTCGAATAAAGTCTTTTTAGTCATTTTGCTACTTATGGCGGAGAGAGAGGGATTCGAACCCTCGATACGCTTTTAACGTATACTCCCTTAGCAGGGGAGCGCCTTCAGCCACTCGGCCATCTCTCCATAATAATACAATCACAACTTTATATTATCATGAGAACTTGTTTCCTTGGGCACCTTTTCAACATTTTTAATTCGATTGTAGACTTCTTCCCTATGTACTGTGACATCCTTTGGTGCATTTATTCCAATTCTAACTTGAGAACCTTTAATTCCAAGAACTGTAATTGATATATCATCCCCAACTTTTAAAGACTCACCTATTCGTCTGGTTAAAATTAGCATCCTTACCTCCGTTTGCCCTTTTTTAAAAACTGGCTTTTTTTATTATAATAACCTTTTATACTACAGGGTAATTTTGATAGTGCAAACCAATTATTTTAGGTATTTAAGTCAAACGCAGAATGTAATGCCTGTAAGGCTTTTTCAAGATCAACCTCATTTATCACAATAGATATTTTAATTTCAGATGTGGAAATCATGCTAATATTGATATCTTCATCTGCTAATATTTTAAACATTTTGCTTGCTACACCGGCATGTGTTCTCATGCCAACGCCAACCATTGAAACTTTAACTATCTTATTATTGCTTTCAACTTTATTAGCATTTAAACTTTTTGCACTATCAGATAAAAGTTTCTTTGCATTTTTATAGTCATTTCTATTTACAGTAAAGGTAAAGTTTGCAAGACCATCTTCACCTACATTCTGAACTATCATGTCAATATCGATGTTAGCATCAGCGATAGGGCCTAATATCTTTGTAGCTATTCCAGGTAAATCAGGAACACCCCTTACGGTAAGTTGTGCCTCATCCTTGTTGAAAGCAATGCCAGAAATTATAGGCTGCTCTTTTATTGATTTACCCTTAACTATCTGTGTGCCACTACTATCACTAAATGTAGAGGCAACTTTAAGATTTACATTATATTTTTCTGCAAATTCTACGGATCTAGGCTGCAAAATTTTTGAGCCCTGTGAAGATAGTTCTAGCATTTCTTCAGATGTTACTTGGTTTAATTTCTTTGCGTCTTTAACTATATTAGGGTCTGTTGTATATAC
>CEUZ01135037.1_pt1 | contig 10506 bp, 8 predicted proteins | sample 361511 | NCBI WGS metagenome assembly CEUZ01 (sample SAMEA2622822, study PRJEB7988) | marine metagenome | biome: marine biome (ENVO:00000447); feature: surface water layer (ENVO:00002042); material: "saline water (ENVO:00002010), including plankton (ENVO:xxxxxxxx)" | depth 5 m | reverse complement strand
GCCCAGTCAACTTTCCATTGTAATTTACATTTTCCATTTGTAACTTCTGTTTCTACTTTTTTACTTCCGTTTTGATAAATAATTTTTCCTTCTTTTTTCTTAATTTCAAGAATTGGAACTTCTAAAACCTTCCCAGTTTCAGGACAAACGGGTAAAAATGGACTGTAAGTTTTTTGACGTTCTTTACCCAAAGTTGGAATAACTATTTCCTTTATTTGTTCATATTTTTCTAAAACCAAAAGCAATGAAGCATTAAACAGTCCTTTTTTGTATGTTTCGGTTGAGCTAATAAAAGTATATTTAAACTTAAACTCATCTAAAAATTTTTTTAACATTTCGTTATTATGCTCACCAAAGCTTTTATATTTTTCAAAAGGATCAGGTATACTTGTAAGAGGTTTATGTAAATTTTTTTCTAAAATTTGACTGTTTGGAATATTGTCTGGAATTTTCCTTAAACCATCCATGTCGTCTGAAAAAGTTATAATCTCTGTTGGTATATCAACAATTTGTTTTATAGCATTTACCATCATTGTTGTTCTCGCTACTTCACCAAATGTTCCTATATGAGGTAAGCCACTTGGGCCATAACCAGTTTGTAAAGTTATTTTTCCCTTTTTTTTGTATATCGATTGTCTTTCTTTTAATAACTTTCTTGCTTCAACAAATGGCCAAGAGTTACTAGCTTGAATTATTGATTTGTTAATCACGATATAAAAGATTTATTAAATTTTATAAGTAAAATACAGTTATAATAAGGTCTTATTATGTTGAATTTCAAATATATATAAATAACCTGCGTCTTCAAAAATGAATAATAACAAAACTGTTTTTTTTGCAATTGGAGTGCTTCTAGTAATTTTAGGAGCATTCATGCTTATACCATTTTTTGTGCAGTTTTTATATGATGAGAAAGATAATGCCTTTTTATCATCAGCGTTTATAACTGCTTTTATAGGAATTCTTTTAATACTTACCAATCTAGAAGAAAATAGAAAACTAAATTTACAACAAGCCTTTCTGTTAACAACTTTATCTTGGTTAAGTATTGCAATTTTTGGATGTATACCTTTCTTGTTATCTAATATCAATTTGACAATCGTTGATTCATTTTTTGAAAGTATGTCTGGAATAACCACTACAGGATCAACAATCATTACCAACTTGGACGGTACTCCAAAAAGCATTCTTATTTGGAGAGCTATTTTACAATGGCTTGGAGGTATAGGAATAATTGTGATGGCAATAACTATACTGCCATTATTAAATATTGGAGGTATGCAACTTTTTAGAACAGAAGGTTCAGATACAGCTGAAAAAATTTTGCCTAAAACGCGAGAAATAACATTAATAATTTCGACAATATATCTTTCGTTAACTTTTGCCTGTGGTTTTGCTTATTGGTTTGTAGGAATGAATATATTTGACAGCATCGCTCATTCAATGACAACAATAGCTACTGGTGGATTTTCTACTTATAGCAATTCAATTGGTTATTTTCAAAATCCAAAAATTGAAATAGTTTCAATAATCTTTATAATTTTGGGAAGTATACCTTTTATTGCATATTTAAAATTTGTAAAAGGAAATAAAAGTATTTTTTTTAAAGATACTCAAATAAAGGGTTTGATTTATCTTTTAATTTTTTCCATTTTGTTAATGTTCCTCTATCTAATTTTAACTAATAGGGAATATCATTTTTTAGATAATTTTAGGATATCTGCTTTTAATGTAGTTTCTGTTTTATCGGGAACTGGCTATGTAACCGCAGACTTTAGTTCATGGGGGGAATTTCCATTAATATTTTTTCTATTTTTAATGTTTATTGGGGGTTGTGCGGGATCTACGACTTGTGGAATTAAAATATTTAGGTTTCAAATACTCGGTTTATTTATAATAAATCAAATTAAAAAACTAGTTTATCCCCATGGTGTATTTGCAACAAAATATAATAATGAAAAAATAAGTAATACTTTTATTTATTCAATAATAGCTTTTGTTTTTCTTTATTTTTTTATTTTTTTTATTTTAGCTACTCTTTTATCTTTAAACGGTTTAGATTTTGTTACTGCAGTATCCGGTTCTGCTTCAGCTATATCAAACGTGGGGCCAGGATTGGGTAATATAATTGGACCTAACGGTAATTTTAGTGATTTGCCAAATTTTTCTAAATTAAGTTTGAGTTTCGGTATGCTTCTTGGTAGGCTTGAACTGTTTGCAGTATTAATTTTGTTTTTTCCATCATTTTGGAAAAATTAATTTTTTTGATACATTATGGAAATAGTTAAAAAACAAACATTATCAGAATCTTTTTCAGTTTATTTTGATAGACGAATGATAAGAATTCTTTTGCTGGGAATTATAAGTGGATTTCCTTGGGTTCTTATTGGAAGCAGCTTGAGTTTATGGTTAAAGGAAGACGGTTTAAGCCGAAGTACCATTGGTTGGGCTGGATTAATATTTGCAGTTTATGCATTTAATTATCTTTGGGCGCCAATAATAGATAGAATTCGTATTCCATGGTTAACTAAAAAAATTGGTCATCGTCGTGGTTGGATAGTAACCATGCAATTTTTTATTTTAATAAGTTTAGTAGCTTGGAGTGTAATAGAACCTACTACAAATTTAGCATTAGTAATTACAATAGGATTAATTATTGCTATCGCATCAGCAACCCAAGATATAACTGTTGATGCTTTAAGAATTGAACAGATTGGAAAAGATGAAGGAAAATCAATGCAGGCTGGTGCAGCAATGGCTGTTGTTGGTTGGTGGACTGGATATAAATTAGGAGGAGTCATTGCGTTAAACACAGCGGACTATTTTCAACTGGCTGGATTCGAAAATTATTGGCAAATTACTTTTTTAATACTTGGTATAGTTATTATAGCTTGTAACATTGGTTTAATGTTTGTGCACGAACCACAACCAACTGAACGACAAGAATCACAAAGAAAAACTGACCAAATGATAGAAGAAAAATTAGGAAAATCTAATTTTATAACTAAATTGATTGCATGGATCAGTGGTACTGTCGGCGGCCCAATAATAAGTTTTTTTAAAAAAAATGGATTAAAAATTGCTATAGGAATTTTGGGTTTTGTATTTCTTTTTAAAATTGGAGAAGCTTTTCTCGGAAGAATGTCCATTATATTTTATAAAGAAATAGGTTTTTCAAAATCTGATATTGCACTCTACTCTAAGGGTTTAGGATGGATCACAACAGTTGTTTTTACACTTCTTGGGGGTTTATTTGCAATAAGATCGGGTGTGATTAAAGCAATGTTTATATCTGGTATCTTAATGGCTTCTACAAATATTTTATTTTCTATACTTGCTTGGTCTGGAAAATCTGAATGGCTTTTTGCAATAGCAGTAATATTTGACGATATGGCAGCCGCATTCGCCACTGTTGCTTTTGTTGCTTTTATCTCAATGCTAGTAGATAGAACCTATACAGCAACACAGTATGCATTACTTGCCTCGATTGGTACAGCTGGAAGAACTACACTCGCAGCTTCATCGGGTGCAATGGTCGACTGGTTAAATGGTGATTGGGGTATTTTCTTTATAATAACAGCTATCATGGTAATACCTTCGTTGATTTGTTTGTGGTTTATTCGAGATAAACTTAAGTTGCAGTGAGAAATAATTTACCCGTTATAAACGTATACAGTAAAAAAAATATTAAATCCAAAATTGTTACCCAACTTTTGTATGGCGAGACATTTAAAAAAATAGGCAGAAAAGGACCTTGGTTTAAAATTAAAAATGATACTGATAACTACAAAGGTTTTATAAAAAAAGGAATTTTTCCTAAAAACCAAAAAAATACTCACAAAATTTATAGTTTATCTGCCAACTTATATTCTAAATCAAAAATCAGAATTAATAAAAAACTAAGTTTTGGATCAAAAATTAAAGTTACAGAAAAAAAAAATAATTTTTATAAATTTGATAATTTGTGGATTAAAAAACAGGATTTAAAATTAATAAATTATAGATCAAGAAATATATTCAAAAATGTAAAAAAATTTCTAAATACAAAATATAAGTGGGGAGGAAAAAACTATAGGGGTATAGATTGTTCTGCGTTGGTGCAATTATTGTTTAATTTTAACAATAAATTTTGTCCTAGAGATACTAAAGATCAGATTAAATACTTTAAAAAAAAAATTAACATTAAAAATATAAGAAAAAACGATCTAATTTTTTGGAAAGGTCATGTAGCAATTGCTATATCTAAAAAGAATTTAATTCATGCTTACGGACCAGAAAAAAAGGCAATAATAATGCCTATCAAAAAAACTATTGATAGAATTTATAAAACTGCGAACTTAAAAGTGATTGGAATAAGAAGAGTGTCTTAAACTACTTATTCATGTACCAAATCACAACTACTGCTGCTGCAACCCAAACCATTTGGCCTCCTTTTTTATTAGTCTAAACTCGAATCAGTTCCTAGAATAAACTATAACACTAGTTATTCCAAATTAATTATTAGTTTAAAATTGAACAGCTTATAATACAATTATTCATAATGAAAAAAAATTTACCAATACTATTGCTTGTTTTTTTATTTTTTAACACTTCAGTAATAGCTGAACAATACTATTTTAAAGGTTGTAGATTAACTAACGCTGTAACTGCAAATTATATTATTAACATTAAAAAAAATGTCATAGAAGTAGAGTTAAAAGCGGTAGATGGAACTTCTCAAAGTTTTGCAGACGAAATTAAAGTAATTGAAAAAAATAAAATTATTAGCCAAAAAATAAAAAGTACAAGGGGTGAAAATCAATATTACCAATATTTTTTAAATTCTAAAACAAAGTCTGTAACCAAATTACAATATAAAAAAGAAGGTGGTGTTGATATCGATGTATTTAAATTAAAGGAGAAAAGGAAAAGTTTTTGTTCAGATATAAAAGCGGATTGGAATAAAGCGAAAATCGAAAAAGAAAAAGATAAAAAAGAAGAAAAAGAAATTTTAAAAGCTCAAGAAAAATTAAAAGAAGAGCAAAATAAACTTATTAAATGCCAAGAAAATAACTACAAAAAATGGACTAATTGCAAAGGTATTTATAAATCAGAAGAAGGACATAAATACAACGGACTATTTAAAAATGGAGAAATAATTAGGGGATCCGCTTTATACTCAGGAGGATCGAAATATATAGGAGAATTTAAAAATTTTAAACCGCATGGGTATGGAACTTTTGTATGGGCAAACTCTGATAAATATTTTGGAGAATGGAAGGATGGAAAAACAGATGGTACAGGAACAAAACAGTGGCAAGATGGAAGAGAATATTTAGGAGAATTTAAAAACGACAAATTGCATGGACAAGGAACTTTATATTACCCTGATGGAAAAATGTATTCTGGTGGTTTTATAAATGGTAAACGCCATGGTGAAGGAACTTTTTCTTATCCTGATGGCTCAGCGTATATAGGTAAATTTATTGCTGGAAAAGAAGATGGATTAGGTGAGTGTGTAAGCAAAGATGGATTAAGTCTACCTTGTAAAAGTAAATCAGATACCCAGAGTAAAGATTTTTCTGGCAAGGAAACTCAAAACATATCTATTGTTGCAAAAAAATGGATAAGAGTTAGTCAGTATGAAGCTAATTCGAAAAAAGGAAAAAAAGTTATGGATAAATTAAAAGCTGATTTTGAAACTAAAGCTAAAGAAATTTGTCCTTCAAAAGAGGGTTATAACACCTTAGATAAAAAAATAGAAGTTTTAGAGATAGATGAAACACCAGCCTATGGCTTAGAAACCAAACTTAAGGTTGGCATAAAAGGAGTTATTGAATGTATCGACTAACTTATTGTTCAATATTTGAACATTTTCGGTGGATTCTGACCAACAAACATGTAAAAAATAAGGGTGTAGGCTATAATAATCTTCTTTTTTATTTGCAAAAGTTATTGTATCGTATCACTAAATTATTTTAATTCATGAATCAGATAGAAAAAAATACCAACAAGAAAGTTTTGCTTTTAAACTCATTTGTAAATAAATGTACTAAATGCAAAATGCAAGATAACTACCGAGTAAATGGTCACTTATTTTCAGATACCCCAATAGGAATTCTTTCAATACATACTTATATATCCAAAACACTTCCTGATGTAAAAACTGAAATACTTGATGCAGAACAACTGCTTTATATTAATGCATGGAGAGGAATGGATTATTGTTGGGAATTGTTCACAGAAAAATTAAAAAAAGTTAATCCACAAGTAATTGGACTTAGTCAATCCTATTATCATGGCTCTAGATTATTTCATGAAACTGTAAAAAGAATTAAAGAAATTCTACCAGAATCGGTAATCGTAGCAGGTGGAAATTATCCAACCGATGCAACAGATATAGTGCTTGAAGATCCAAATGTAGATTACGTAATTAAATCGGAAGGTGAAGTTACATTTACAGAATTTGTAAAAAGATATTTTGCTTCGGAAGATGTTAAAACAATTGATGGTATTTGTTATAATGATTGTCAATCAGTTGTTATCAATAGAAAAAAGAATTTTATAAAAGATATATCTATATTACCAATTCCAGATAGATCTGTTTTAAATATGGATGGTTATGGCTGGGGAAGACATGTAACAGACAGAATACAACCCGGTGCTCACTACTTAACAATGATTACTTCAAGAGGGTGTCCATTTAAATGTACTTTTTGTTCAAATAAAAATTTCTGGGGTCAAAGAATTCACTATAGATCGGTAGAGCAAGTAGTTGATGAAATGGAAATACTAAAAAATAAATATGGAGCAGATATTATTGGATTTAATGATGATAATTTCTTTGTGCATAAAAAAAGATGCATGAAAATATTTGATGAAATTACTAGAAGAAAATTAAAAGTTAAATGGTACGCGCAAGGTGGCACACTAGTTAGAAGTCTAGCTGACGAAGAGTTCTTAGAGAAAGCGCTTAGCGCAGGTTTGTGTTTTTTAAATTTAGCTATAGAATCTGGTTCACAAAAAACTCTCGATATTATAAAAAAACCACTAGACCTAGCTGAAGCAAATCAATTAGTTAATCATGCGAAGAAAAAATATCCTGAATTATATATGAATTCTGGTTTTATAATTGGTTTTCCATTTGAAACTAAACAGGACATCATTAATACTTTTGAATACAGCAAAAAGCTGGAACTTGATTGGGCTGTATATAATAATTTCAGACCATTCCCTGGAACTGAGTTATATGACCTATGTGTAGAACAAGGAATAATTAAAAAATTTACTTTTGAAAATTGTGATGAGTCAACACATTCTTATGGAAGTGATGAATCTCATTTTGATGGAAAAGACTGGACGAAAAAATGGTTAATGGAGAAAATTTACGATTATAATGTAGATGTTAATTTTTTAAATTCATACAATCTTAAAACTGGAAACTATAGACAAGCACTTTACGATTTTGAATATGTTATTGGAAACGTTAAAGATCATGCTATTGCGCATCGTCAAGCTTCTGTAGCTGCATCTAAATTAAATCTATCAGAAAAAGCTAAGTATCATGCTAAAGAAGAAAAAAGAATAATGTCAAATCCAAACATGTTTCAAAAGTATTATAAAGAGTTCTCTATCAACCCAATATTTGCAACATAAACTAATCCTTTTGGATCAAAATTCAAACTTTTATAAATGGTTCGATACTTTTTCGAAAAAACTAGGAAACAGAGAAGTTTCTTTTAAAAAAATTTTTAAATATTTAGATGAATTGCCCGATCCAATAATAATTGTAGAAACTGGATGTTTGCGTGTTAAAGATAATTTTTTAGACGGCCAAAGCACACTTTTGTTTGATAAATACGTTTTAGCAAGAGGAAATAAATCAAAAGTTTATACTGTTGATATTAATCCAAACTCTACAAAAGTGTGTAAACAAACAGTAAGCGATAATGTTGAAATTACTACTGAGGATAGTGTTCGATATTTAAATAAAATTTCTAAAGAATTTCTTGCAAATAAAGTTAATGTATCAATGTTTTATTTAGATTCATTTGATGTTGATTGGAGATATGTTTACCCGTCAGCAGCTCACCATTTAAAAGAGCTCACAGCAATAAACAAAGTCTTAAATAAAGATACTTTGGTTGTTGTCGACGATTCTCCTGCAAATGCAAATTTAACTCATAATGATGTAAAACCTGTCGCAAAGAAAGAAGATGAACTAGATTATATTGATAACTCTTTAACTTGGAAAATTCTCAACTCACCGCCTCCAACTATAGGAGGCAAGGGATTTTTAGTGCATGAATATGCATCTCATGTTGGTGCAAATTTAGTATTTTCACATTATCAGTCGGCTTGGAATAATTTTAACAAATAGATAGTTAAACTAATTTAAAACAAAATACATAACAATTAAGACCACAAACATTAAAACAATAGATCCTCCTGTAAAGTATTTTTGATGGCTCAAGACCTTCATTTTTTCTTCGTGTGACTTTTTTAATTCCTCTGTATAATATTCTTTTTTCATTAAGTAGCTATGCTACCATAAAAACTTGTCACAATTAACATTACATTTTAACAAGTTGATAAATATTGTATATAAATTATAGTATTTTAGAATTAATTAAAATGAACGAAGAACAAATTTTTAGCAAAAAATTTTTATCATTAGATCAAAGCTTAATTTCTGAAGAGCTTAAAAAAAATGGTTTTTTCTGTTGTGAAAATGCTCTTACATCCAATTTTTTAAATAATATCAATAAAGATGTTGCGGATAGCGGATTAAGTATGAATACAAATAATATTGCTGGAGTTTATTTTACTCACGGAAATCAGTTTTTTATAACTCATATGCTGGCTGTGTCCGAAAGTTTTTTTAACTATTGCACAAATAACAAAATTCTAGATATTTGTTCTAATTATTTGGGTGACAAATACAGACTAAAAGATTTGAGATATTATGAAAATTTTGGTGGGCAAGTAATGCAGTGGCACACTGATAACAGATTTTATGACAAGGAAAAAAAAGGAGAAACACATACAACATCACCAGGACTAATATTTCTTGCTTATATATCTGATGTTGAGGACGGAGAATTTCAATATATCAGGGGATCCCATGTATGGTCAGGGGAATACAAGCACCATGATTTTACTCAGGAATATATTCAAAAAAATTATAAAGAGGATGTTGTTGGGTTTAAAAAACCTAAAGGGTCTATTTTAATTTATAATTCTTGGGGAGTGCATAGAGCTAAACCTACTGTAAATAAAAAATTTACAAGAAAAACTTTATTCTTTCAGGTAGATAAAGATATTAATCATTCAGAACCTATTCTCATAAAAACTGAATTCTTAAATAAAATTGATGATAGGTTAAAATTATTTTTGGGATTTGGTAAAAAGGCAGATCTTAAAATTTATCCTGAGACAAATTTATATACTATGCCAATGAACAAAAAAACATTTGTTCCAATTTTAAAATGGTTCATAAGCTTACTCGCATTTAAATTACCAGGATTTTTAAGAAAAAGAGTTCGCAAACTATTTGATATACCTTCAAATAAGTAAAAGGTCGGTAAAGCTTTTATTTTTTTCAATTTTTTTATATAATTTTTTAATTGTTTCAGTATTTAATTCTTGTTTTACATTTTTTGTTTCGGATAAATTATAAAAGTAATTATAATTTTTAAACAAATTGTTAAATTTATTTATCCAATTTTTTGGCATTAAATCAGGCTGAAATTCCATAACTAATGGGATTCTCTTTTTTAATGTTTTTTTAGCTCCCTGAATAATAAAACACTCATGTCCTTGGGTATCCATCCAGATTAGTGAATTTTTTTTATTAAGTTTTTTTGTGTAATTATCAAGTATATCTGTATTTACAATTTGCATTTTTCTATTTAAGTAATTTTTTTTATTTGAAATTCTATTATCTCCTCTATTAAATTCATTTTTAAATAATTTTAACTTTTTACTCTTAGAGCTGCTTATGGCAACATTATTGGATTGTATTCTGTTCTCTAGTTTATTTAGATATATATTTGCTTGCAAAATTCTATAATTTCTAATTTCTGGCTCAAACACAATAGCATTTGTAAAATAGTTTCTTGTTAAAGCAGGTATGGATATAGACCCGATGTTTGCGCCTATATCAACTAGGGTTAATTTTTTTCGACTATGACCAAGAATTTTTTTGGTTTTTAAAAGTTTATCAAATTCGAAATTTCCTTTTATAAAAATTTCTTTTGAAATAGTTTCATTTGTATATAAAATTAAATTTTCGTATTTATTATTTTTTAAAAGGTAACCGTTTTTATTATTAAATACTCTATAAATGGCTGATGAGATAGCCTCTTGTAAATTTTTATTTTTAGTATTTTTAGATATGTACAAAAATCTTTTTATAATAGATTCTATATTTCTGTAGTATTTTTTTTTCATAAAGAAGCTAAGCTACCACTCTCTTAAAATTAGAAAAGGTTAAATTAATGGCGGAGAGAGTGGGATTCGAACCCA
>CEUZ01288918.1_pt1 | contig 10512 bp, 8 predicted proteins | sample 361511 | NCBI WGS metagenome assembly CEUZ01 (sample SAMEA2622822, study PRJEB7988) | marine metagenome | biome: marine biome (ENVO:00000447); feature: surface water layer (ENVO:00002042); material: "saline water (ENVO:00002010), including plankton (ENVO:xxxxxxxx)" | depth 5 m | reverse complement strand
TTTTTTTTTCTTCTAGTCTTTGCTTTTCTTGCGCTGCTAATCTTATTTCTTCTTCTCTTTTTATCTTTTTTTCCTTTTGGATTCTTTTATCTTCTTGTTCTTGTAATTTTAGCGCTTCTTCTTCTCTTAATCTTTGTTTCTCTTCCTCTTTTAATCTTTTTTCTTCTTCCTTTTGTTTTAAAATTTTTCTTTTCTCTCTAAATTTATTATATGCTTTACTAAGAGGTTTAAGATTTGAACGTATTTCTTTCCAGAGGTCTGGTTCTCTCTTTTTTTTCTTGTTATTAAAGTCTGAATCTTGTTTCTTCTTAATTCTTTTTAATTCTTTTTTAGTGTGATTTTTTTTCTTCATCTCACTATATCCTAGCAAAAAAGATATGCTGAGTCAGTCCTATAAAATTGCTGGATTTTATTGAAACCTGACTCAACTAAAATGATAAAATTGTTATGAAAAGTTTTTCTTATCGTTTGCTCTACGAATTGGGCTATGAGGGGCGCAAAAAGTTTTTTAATTGAAAATATCAAATTAAGCAAGCCTAATAAAGGTTATAGCTTGTTTCTCAACTTTTAAAATAATTTTCATTGCAGTCTAAATTCAAGTGAAAGTTGCTTAAAGTGACTTATTACGACCGATCTGTATACCTGACTGTAGTACTGGAAAAAGATATAACGATTCCATGAAAAAAATGAATAATAAATTTTTCTATTTTATTTTAATAGTATCGATTTTTTTACCAATAGAATTTATGTCTTATTTATTTATAAATAAAATAAACAATCATCCAATTATAATAAAATCAAAAAATATGTATCAAAAACAAAAAAATAATAATTATTTAGATAAGTTAACAAAAGATTATGTGGATTTAACGCCATATATTAACAAACCTGAGGAATTTGAAAATTATATTTCTATAAATGATATAAACAATTCATCATACGCATCAATTAATACTTTTAAAAATGAATATAATGAAAATATTTTAATCCAAGGCGACTCATGGGCAGAGTTTGCAAATACTGAAAAGATAACTGATTTTTTAAAAGATTTAACAATTAAAAGAAACTTTGGATTATATAATGCTGGTAAGATCGGTTATTCAGTTAGTCCTATGAATGTTCAATTACACTTCTTAAGGAATAAATTGAATATAAACCCTTCAATAATTATTGCTATTATGGATCAAACAGATTTAGGAGATGAATTGCATAGATATCAAACTCTCAATAAAAATACATTGGAACTCACAGACACTTATTCGTCTTATAAATTTAAGAAAAAGTTTTTTAACATTCTAGATAGTAAAAATCTTTCTTTTTTTAAATTATTACGATTATCAAAAGAGTTCTTTATTTCTAGGTATAATCAATTGAACAACGATTTTTATATAACATGCCGTTATATAATTTCCAGAATTACTTATTTAATTGATAGTGTTCCGACGGTTATATCGCCTTTGGTATATGGGTTAGAAAAAGATAATAAAAAAATTATTAAATATAGATTAAACAACTATATTAATAACGTATTTAAAGATAATAATCTCAAAAAGTTAGTTATTGTAACACATCCTCACAGAAATCATTTAGTCAATGATAAAAAAAAATATAAGGAAAATATTAGTTTGATGATTAATAATATTATTTCCAATTCTGCTCATAAAAAAAAAATATTACATATAAACTTTAATGATGATTTTGATCATGTTTATAAAAATACTGAAATAAAGAAGATTTTTTTTAAAAATGATAGATTTTCTCATTTAACAGAACAAAGTTATTTAAATTATTATTATCCTCACATATTTAGCAAATGTTGTAATTAAATTTCTTATCGTATAAATAATATTCTATGAAAGTTTATATAGACTTATGAATATAAATACTAAAAATAGTTTAATAATTTTTTTAACATTCTTCATTTATGTTTCTTTTGTTTTAGGTTTCTATTTTAATGAAAATTCTATTGGGTCCGGTGGATATGATGGTGATCTTGTATGGATGTGGAACAATTTCGAGATATACAAAACTTATGATTTGTGGACAGCAATTCATCACCCAGATTTCTTTGGTAATAGAACGCCTTTGCTTTATATTTTACATGTAATATTTAATCCATTTATTTTTAATATAGATTCATACAGGTTAACAGTTTTTTGTATTTCTTTTTTAGCACCAGTAGCTTTTTATCTTTGCTTAATACAAAAATTTAGAAATATAGATAAAACTATATTATTTTTTATTTCATCTTTTATTTTGCTGAGTCCATTTTATAGAACTAGCGCTTACTGGGGAATGGAAATCCAGTATGGTATAATTGCAATGTTAGCAAGTATTTTTTTTTTAAATTCTATATTGAATGAAAATATAAATAGTAAACCAAAACTATATCTTCTTATTACTTTATTAACTTTTTTCAGTTCTCTTTGCTTATATTTTGACCAAAAGCTTTTAATAATTCCCCTTGTGGTCCTTTTCAAAATTTTTCAGTCAAAAATAAGCTTAAGATTTAAAATATTTAGCTTAATAAATTATTGTATTTTTGCAATTCCGTTTTTATATTTATTAATTATATGGAAAGGTATAGTGCCTCCTTATACTCAGCAAGCTAATGTTAATACAATAACTTCGTTATCCAGATTAGATTTTTTATGGTTTGAGCATATTGGTTATGCGACGACCATAATTGCTTTTTATTTACTGCCTATAATTTTGTTTAAAGATAAAGATTTATCCTCAATAACTAAAAATTTTTTCTCAAGAAAAAATAACTATATTATTATTTCATTTTTTCTCGTTTACCTTGTTTATTTGCTTAATTTCTTTGATTACAGAGAATTTACAACAGAAAAGTACTGGATTGGATTAGGATACATACATAAAATTTCGTTGCTACTATTCAAAAGTTATTTATTACAGGAAATTTTTACATACTTTGCCTTTCTTATATCCTGGATAGTTATATTAATTTTTATAGAAAAGAATTTAAATGATTTCTTAATAATACTTTATTTCTATTTTTTATCACTATTGTTGTGGCCATTAATGCAAGAATATTTTGATCCAATTTTTTTATTGTTGGTTTTTACTATTTTTTCTACAAAATTATTTATAAATTACAAAAACTCTCTATTTCTTTTTATATATTTGGGTATTTTTTTAATTAGTGCAAATATCTATTATTTTATAAAATTATCTTAAAAAATTAATTACCTTATTTTTTTTAAAATAACAGTTCTGTTTAAAGCAAAAATGCTTGGAAGAAAGAAAATTAAAATTGAATCAATGTAATCTAATAATTTTAAAAAAAATCTATTGAGTGGTACATATACAACTTCATTGTATACACCTCCCGAATTAAAAAAAATAAAAAATTCTGAGAAGTCGTTTCTAATAATTTTATACTCAGGAAAATATTTATTAAATTGTTCTTCATCATTAAATAAAAGTTTAGCAACAGCTGTGTTGGATGCCCACGGATTATTGGACTTGAAAATGTTTTTTTTGCTATTAAAAATATTTACTTTAAGTGACCAAGGCTCATCATCTAAAACGAATTGTAGGAATTTTAAAAAAAAGGAAATCTCTGGCTCATTTATTAAAATTAAACCATTTTTCTTAAGATAAACTGACATTCTTTTTAGTGTTTTTGCTGGATTACAGCAATGGTGGAGAGAGTGATTTGTTATAAATACATCAACTTTGTTTAAATATTTTCTTTCTAAATTTAACTTTGCCATATCAACTTTTTTAGATATCCATGGATATTTTACTATATCTGTTAGTAAGATATTCTTACTTTTTAATACTTCCTTAATTAATCCATTTCCTGATCCTAGCTCTATTACTTTTTTTTTCCTTTTTATAAACTTATTCATCCATAAAAATCTTTTTTCTAGTAAATATCTAAGATTTTTATTAGTATTTTTAATTATTTTTGATCTTGATTTAAAAGTGTCGCACTTCTTAATTCTTTTAGGATTAAACTCTTTTGTGAAAAACATTCAAATACTAGTTTTTAAATTAAAGTTAATTTAGTGCTTTTCTATATTATTTATTATATAAAAACAAAAAGAAAACAGACCATTAAAAAATATGACTTTCAATAAAAAAAAACGAAATAACACAATATTTGATATTGTAGTGATAGGAGCAGGTCCTTCAGGAATTGCTTTTGCTTGTGGATTTGCGGGTACTAACATCAAGGTAGCAATTATTGATAAGTTGCCAAATTCAGTTATATCCAATCCAAGAATTGACGGACGAGAAATTGCTTTAACGCATCAGTCTGTCGAAATTCTAAAAAAACTAAATGTCTGGAAAAATTTTTCCAAAAAAACAATATCTATAATTAAAGAAGCAAGAATCTTAGATGGTGATTCTAGATATTTCCTAAATTTTAATCATCAAGAAATTAAAAAAGAGAATTTGGGGTATTTAATTCCAAACCATTTAATTAAAAAAAACCTTTATAAGAGATTAAAAAAACTTTCTAACATAACTTTGATAGATAAAACTGAATGCATATCTGTAAATACTTGTGGGCGATATTCTTCAATTGCATTATCAAATGGAAAAAAAATAAATACTACTTTGGTAGTAGCTGCTGATAGCCGTTTTTCTAAAATACGTTCAAAAATGGGTATCCCTGCATTTGTTCAAGATTTCAATAAAAATATGATTGTTTGTCGTATGGAGCATGAAAAACCTCATAAAAATATTGCTTATGAATTTTTTCGCTACGATCAAACGCAAGCATTATTACCATACATTAAAAACCAATCAGGAATCATAACAACTGTTCCTAGAGATTTATCTTCATCATTAATGGAAATGGATAAAAAACAATTTAATAAAGAAATGGAAAAAAGTTTTAATAATTATTTTGGTAAGATGCGATTAGTTGGAAAACGTTACTCCTACCCTATGGTCACAACCTATACAAAACAATTTGTTACTGACCGATTTGCTGTAATTGGTGATGCTGCTGTTGGTATGCATCCAGTGACCGCACATGGATTTAATTTGAATCTAAAAGGATTAGATATGCTAATTGATGAAATAAAAGAAGCTTTGGAAAATAAAACTGATATTGGTTCAACTACTATCCTTAAAAAATATCAAACTAAATTACATTTTGCTGCCGGCCCAATTTATCTAGCTACTAATAGTATAGTTAATTTGTACACGTCTAACATCCTACCAGCTAAACTTACAAGACAATTTGTATTAAGATTTGTTAATACTATAAAACCGGCTAAACAAGTTTTTCTCAATATGTTAAAATAAATTGAAATTCTTTATTTGCTTCTTAGCTGCTCTAATTTAATTTTTTTATTTAAACTATAATTCTTATCATAGAGTAGCTTGAATTTTGTTGAATTATTAATTCTAATTTTTACATTTTTAATATTTCTGACTTCAACATTATCAGCTACTGCACTTACTGACCTTTTTTGAACATTTAAATTCTTAATTTTTATTTCAGAAGAGGAAGAAATAATCTTTCCTTTCCATCTTCTTGGTCTAAAAGGACTTATTGCAGTAATCGCAAGTTTTTTAGAATTTAATGACAAAATTGGTCCTCCAATTGATAGATTGTAAGCAGTGCTGCCTGCTGGAGTTGAAACTAATACACCATCACAAATTAATTTTTTTATTAAAATTTTTGTTCCATTTAAAATTTGTAGTGACGCGGCTTGTCTTGTTTGTCTCAATAACGAAACTTCATTAATCGCAATATTCGAATAACTTTTTCCAGTTTTAGTTAAAACTTTCATTTCTAAAGGTGATATAGAAACTAATTTTGCCTTAGAAATACATTTGTCTACATCATACGTTTTAAATTTATTCATTAGAAAACCAAATGTCCCTGTGTTTATCCCGTAGAAAGTCTTATTAAATTTTTGATATTTTTTTAAAGTTTCAAGCATAAAACCATCGCCGCCAAAAACAACAATGATATCTGACGAACGTGGAGAATGATTTGTATATTTTTTAAGAATAGAATTTTTTAATTTCTTGTTTTTATTTATTTTGTCAAAAACAAAATGATATTTGTTCATAATTTCTATATTGTGTTATCCAAATCAAACCACTCAGAATATTTATCTGCATTCTGTTTTAAAAAAATAGGCATATTATCTAGTGGTATAGTTTTTAGCTTAAATTCTTTTGAAAATTTATAATCAGTTGCTTTTGCGCTATGATCATAAACTATTGTTTTTCTTGATACTAAATCCGCAATATCTGGCAGGTTCTTTTTGGCTAATTTATATTCGTCATGATGTTCCATGTTTAAAAGTTTCTTCTCAATTTCTTTAGGAGTTTTTAATTGCGAAAAATGCCAACCGCCATCGTCGACTATCTTTATATCCATATATTTATTTTTTGAAGCTAATGTATCAAGTCGATAAAAAGGGTATCTTTTTGCTTTAATTTCTCTTAACCAACTAAATGATTGAAGATGTTTTTTTTTACATCCTTTTGTTCCATACCAATCGACCCAATCGCACAAAAGGTTAAATTTGTAGTAAAATAATCTTTGCTTAAATATTACTATTTTAGATTTATTATTTTTTAAATCAGCTTTACCAAAATTGGGAATTTCATCATTATCACTATAAAAAATATAGTCATCATCACTTGCTTCGCTTAAACATTCCATGAGTTTATCTCTCTGATGAGCAATTCTTATTATACTATTCATTCTCATGTCTTCTTTTTCTTCAAATGTAATATTATCCTTCTTTTTATATTTTACCGCATCAGGTTCGTTCTCAATAACTAAATAAATAATTTTATTTTTGAATTCTGGAAATTTATTTATATTAAAATTTAATTTCTTTTTTTCACCACTATGTGAGTATTTAGCTTCAACTATTACAAATTTATCTACGTATTCTTTAAGAATATTAAATCTTACCTCTAACATTAAATTTTCATCATAAAATGTTGTGCAGTCAAAGATTTTCATTTTTTTAATGGTACCCTCGGACAAATTTGAACTGGCACATCAAAATGTGTAAAGATTTTTGGTTCTTTGTGTCTACCAATTTCATCACTAGAGCATTATCTTTTTATTATCTTTTTATACTACTTCGGTCAATTTATAACTCTAATCTTAAATTGTGCCAAGTTTGTGCCAGATTTTTTTTGATTTCTTCTCAATAAGTTGTTATGGACAACAATTTAGGTAAAGTATAATATTCATTAATTTCTTTTTATAGGAGTGTTTTTCGGTGAGCCAGAGAAAATTAAAAATATATTTAGCAGATTTGATACATGATAGGCATGTATATAATTACTCTGTTCCCCTTAACGTTGGTTACATCACAGCGTTGGTTAATAAACGTCTAGGTAAGTCAACTGAAACTAAAATTTATAAATTTCCTGATGATTTAATTTCAGCAATGAAGTCTGCACCTCCTGACATACTTGCACTTTCAAATTATGACTGGAATGTAAATTTAAATCGAGCTCTAATTAAAATAGGCAGAGAAATAAATCCTCAATTATTTGTTGTAATGGGAGGACCAAATATTAAAAAAAAACCTGAGGGAATTAAAGATTTTCTCATAAATCATCCTTGCGATATGCATGTAGTCAACGAAGGTGAGGAAGCTTTCTCCAATATTGTTGAATACATATTAGGTCAATGGCCTTGTGATATTAGAAAGTCGGTTCTCTCAAGTGGAATAAAATTTGAAAATGCAGCTTACTTAGAAAGTGAAACACAAAATTTAATGCTTGGTAAAAAACCTGCTTCTGCTCATGCAAAAGATATTCCTTTTCCTTCTCCTTATCTTACAGGACTACTTGATCCTTTTATAAATAATGCTTCATTTCCACTTTATCCATTAATTGAAACTAATAGAAACTGCCCGTACCAATGTCATTTTTGTGTTTGGGGAGATTTTGAACTTAACAAAGTTAGAGTTTTTGATTTTGATACAGTTATCGAGGAGCTCCGGTATATGTCTAAAAATATTAAAACTCGATTTAAATTACAGTTTGCTGATGCTAATTTTGGTATTTTAAACAGAGATATTCTCATAGCTGAAGAAATACGAAGACTAAATGATAAATATAATAAATTCGATAGAGTCTATATTGCGCAAGCAAAAAATAGTGTTAAAAGAAATTTAGAAATTTCTAAAATTTTGGGACATTTGATGTACCCCGACTTTGCTGTTCAAACTTTAACGCCAGGCGTTCTTGAATATTCAGGAAGAAAAAATTTAAGTAATAAAGAAATAAAAAAATATATAGATGGAGTTAGAAAACAAGGACATGATGTAATGACGGATATATTAGTGGGACTGCCGGGTGAAACAAAAGAACAATTTATAGATAGTATGAAAAAAGTAATTGATTTTGGGTTTCTAAAAGCACAAGTGGCAGATATTCGTCTTTTAGATGGAAGCGTCATGGCAGAAGATGACTATATAAAAAAATTCGATCTTGAATCTCAATTTCGTGTTATTCCTACCGCTTATGGCGAGTATGGTGGATTAAAAGTAATTGAGTACGAAAAATGCATTCGTAAAACTAATACTATGAGTACAAAAGATTTTCTTGAGTTGCGCTTATTCAATACAAATTTTTTCTTATTATATTATATAGAAATGGGCCGCCCATTAGTTGACTTTGCTAAAAAAAATAACGTGCATCCTATTACTTTGATTTCAGATATTTCGAAAAATGTTGATAAAGAAAATTACCCAGTACTAGCTGAATATATCGAAGAGTATATTAAAATGGCAAATAACGAATGGTACAATAGCGTGCAAGAAGCCAATAAATATTATCTTCAACCTGAAATTTTTAACAAACTTATGAAAGAAGGTTTTCCTAAATTAAGCTATGAGTTTGCTGCACAGCTTATTACGAGGGATGATTTAAGAAAGGAATACTTGGAATGGATAGGAGAAAATATTAAAAGAAAATTACCAAATAAAAAATCAATTATAGATGAACTAGTAACATTTAGTGTTAAAAGAATTTATAATTTACCTTTTGAAGGTATACAAAATTCAATGGAAATATCTTTTGCTTCAGCTAATCACTTACTCGAGTATGTAAACGACTATAATTATAATAAAGCAGATGAAGAATACAAAAATGCGGCTAGAAAAGGTGAATATAGAGAATCATTTGATACAGCTAATTTAATGAAAAATAAGAAAAAACATCCAAAAACATTCATTAAAGATTCAAACAAAAACTCTAAAATTAAGATCAAATTCGATATTGATACAGCGAATAAAGAGGATTTAATTAAGGAAATTAAAAGACATGGCGGACAAAAAGATCTTAATACAGCAATTCAAGTTCTGCTGCAAAAAAATCAAAAATCTTTTTTAAGAAGCTGGGATATACAGTACTAAAGAGATTCTCAACAAACCTATTATAAATAATTAACTTTTTTTCTTATTTTTGGTGCCCTCGGCCAGACTCGAACTGGCACTCCCAAATGGGCAAGGATTTTAAGTCCTTTGTGTCTACCGATTTCACCACGAGGGCATTAATTAATTTTTTAATCGTTTTATATATTTTTTAATATTTATTCTAGAAAAATAATACAAAATAAAAGATGCTCTTTTAAAAAATCTTCCTGCAGGAGATAAAGGTTCAAATTCTTGTAGGTTTTTTTCTAGTATGTCTTTTACTTTAAAAGTTCCAAATAAACCACGTGGGTTCATACTATATTTATTTGATAAATCCCTAATAAGTGAATTTTTATCTATTTCACCTTTTTTTAAAGGTATAATTGTAGCTAGGTATCTATTCATATTAATTCCGTTCATATTAATACCATGCCAACCTATCATTGACATCTCCCTTGTAAGTAAAACTCCTGATATGGTTACCCACTTCCAATCAAATTTCCAATATTTTGTTTTAATAAAGTTATTAAACTCTTTTTTATCATATATCCAAAAAGCACAACTTGTGTTTTGAGGAACAAAATATTTTTTATTTAATAAGTTAACATAGTATTTAGATTTTTCTACCTGATCTGGCGAATATAAGGTTTTGTTTTTTATATCATATCTTAAGAATCCTAAATTATAGTCATTTTTAATACATAAATCTTTGTGATCAAGCCAATATCTAAAATTTTTTTTTGTGAATAAAATTTTATCTTCGCTATAAATAAATACATCAAACATGTTTTTTTGCTTCTCCATTATTTTTCTACAAAACCAAGTTAATTTATACGGATGTTCTTTTATTTTATTAAAGTCATAATAAAAATATTTAATTTTTTTATCTCCTTTAAATTTTTTATTGGTATGAACAAAAATTTTAGCCCGATTTGAAATTTTTAAAAAAGATTTACAAGCTTTTCTAAAATTTTTTAACTGTTGTTTTTTTTTGGAATCCACATATAGCGATATATGGATGGAAATTTTAAGATTTTTAAATTTTTTTAACATTCCTCGCAAAGAATAAATTTTTTTTATTTATCCAATTTACTGTATTATTATTAATATGACTATTTGTGTC
>CEUZ01001400.1_pt1 | contig 10513 bp, 10 predicted proteins | sample 361511 | NCBI WGS metagenome assembly CEUZ01 (sample SAMEA2622822, study PRJEB7988) | marine metagenome | biome: marine biome (ENVO:00000447); feature: surface water layer (ENVO:00002042); material: "saline water (ENVO:00002010), including plankton (ENVO:xxxxxxxx)" | depth 5 m | reverse complement strand
TTTAACCCAGAGAATGTTTCTTTTAATCAAATAATTAAATTAATAAAACCAGTTAAGACAATTTGTATTTTGGGAGGAACCAATATTTATGATTATTTTTATGAAAATGATTTAATAAATGAAATAATTATTACAATCGAGCCAAAAAAATTTGATAAAGGTTTAAGACTGTTTTCGAAAATCGAGTGGAGACAATTTCCAAGCATATTTGTTAATTTTGGATTTAAAATTAAAAAGGATATTATAATAAATGATAAAGGAACTAGATATTTTCATTTATTAAAAAATTGATTTTCAATTTTCTCTGCAATTATTAAATCTTTATCTACATTTATATTAAAAAATTGGTCATAATTAGCATCGTCAAAGCTCACAGTCTCGTAGTGATATTTTTGAGCCCATTTATCAATTTTTCTAATATTCTCATTTATTATTGCATTTTCTAATTCCTCTAATAAACTTAAATGCCAAAGACCAAATACCGGATGATCTCTACCAAAACTTTTAGCTATTATTATTTTTTTATCTTTTTTTATTGCTTTTTCATGAATTTTTTTAACAATATTAGAGGGAAAAAAAGGACTATCTCCTGCAAAAGTAAAGATCCAACTATAGTTTGGTTTATTTTTTTTAACCCATGAAAGCGAGGCATGAATCCCTGCTAGAGGACCTAAGTAACCCTTTAAAACATCTGAAAAGATAGGCAATTTATATTTATTAAATTTTTTTTTATCACAATTTGCATTAATTATTAAATCTGCAACCTGTTCTTTCGATCTTTCAATTATTATATCAAGAATCTTTTTATTATTAATTGTTTCTAAGCATTTAATTTTTCCACCCATTCTTGAGGCTTTTCCACCAGTTAAAATGCATCCAATTATTTTATTCATAATGTAAATTATATTTATTTCTAAATTATCCGATGACTACCTGATAAAACTATATATCTTTTTCCTTTAGCCCTACCTATTAAAGTTAAATTTGTTTTTTTTGCTAATTCAACACCCCATGCAGTAAATCCAGATCTAGATATTAATATTGGAATTCCCATTTTTACAGTTTTAATAATCATCTCACTTGTTAATCTTCCTGTTGTATAAAAAATTTTATCCTTTGGATTTATATTATTTTTAAACATATAACCCGCTATCTTATCTACAGCATTATGACGACCAACATCTTCCATATATATTAATGGACTATTTCTAATGCATAAAACACAACCATGTATTGCTCCAGCTTCTAGATATAAGCTAGGCGTTAGGGTAATTTTTTTTGATAGTTCATAAACCCAGTCTTTTTTAATTGTATTTCTTGAATTAATTTTTGTATTTTGAAGATCTTCATAAATATCACCAAAAATTGTTCCTTGCGCACAACCAGAAGTAGTAATTTTTTTCTTTAAAACTTTTTCATAATTTGTTTTTCTTTCTGTACGGACCACAATTGTTTCTATCTCTTTGTCATATTCAATTTTTTTGATCTTATCTTTATAAAAAAGCATATTTTGGTTTATTAAATAACCTAAAGCTAAATATTTAGGATAATCATTAATTGTCATTAAAGTAACAATTTCCTGCTTATTTAAAAAAACAGTTAGAGGTCTTTCTTGAACAACCTTTGTAGATATTGGATTTCCTTGATGATCAAAGCCTTTAACTTGTTCTGTTAAAGAAATATCTTTAAGATTAGGTTTGATAATGTATTTATTTTGCTTCATAACAATACTATAGCTAAATTATAACCAATTTAAGATTACTTAAAAATGGAATTTTTACAAATATTATACGAGTCAGTAATTCTGATAGTTACATTTGATTATGAGCTATATCAAATAATATTACTTTCTTTAAAAACTTCAGGGTTTGCAACAATTATTGCTTCTTTTTTTGGAATTATTAGTGCTTACCTATTAACAATTTATCATTTTAGATTAAGAAAGATTGTAATTGTAACATTTAGCTCATTGATGGGTATTCCTCCCGTAGTAGTAGGTTTGATTGTATATTTTATATTTACAAGCAATGGCCCCTTAGGCATTTTTAAAATTCTTTACACCCCTATGGCTATGATCATTGCTCAAGTTATAATAGTTTACCCTATAATTACAACCTTAAGCAGAGAAATATTTGCCCAATTTTATTATCAGCATAAAGATCAAATGAGGTCGTTTAATTTTTCTAATTTAGCTACAATTTATACAATTATTAAAAATACATACTATATTCTTTTTTCAATAATACTTTCAGGGTTTGGAAGAGCAATCTCAGAAGTTGGTGCAGTAATGATTGTTGGAGGAAATATAGAGCATTACACAAGGATAATGACAACAGCAATATCTTTAGAAACCAGTATGGGTAATTTAGAAAAAGCTCTTTCATTGGGTATAATATTAATATTATTAACTGTGTTTATTAATGGTTTTGTATATAGTTATAATAATAAAATAAATAATAATTGATCTATGCTAGTTATTGGAATTGTTGGCTGGAAGAATTCAGGAAAAACAAGATTAATGCAGAAAATGATAAAATATTTTTCTAAAAAAAATTTTATCGTAGCAACAATTAAGCATGCTCATCATAATTTTGATATTGATCATAAAGGCACAGACAGTTATTTGCATAGAAAATCAGGAGCCAATGAAATTATTATAAGCTCATCTAGGCGTTGGGCAAAAATTGAAGAAATAAAAAATCGTAGAGAGTTATCTTTAAAAAATTTAGTAAAGGAAATCAAAAATGCTGACATAGTCTTAGTAGAAGGTTACAAAAATGAGAATCATAAAAAGATTGAAGTTATAAGAAATAAAAATAAAAAGAATTTATATCAATCTCTAAATAATGTTATAGCTGTTGTATGTAACAAGGAATTAAAAATTGATATACCAGTATTTAAAGACACCGAATATAAAAAAATAGGGGACTTTATTTTATCGAATATAAATGAATAATAAACCATTAAAAAAAAGAGAAATTATCAAAATTTTTAAATCAATTAAGATTTTGAAAAAAAAAATTCAAATTATTGATATTAAAAATAGCATTGGAAGAATTTTAGCAGAAGATTTGTTAAGTACAATTAATGTTCCGCCATTTAATAATTCTGCTGTTGACGGTTATGCAATTAAAGATAGCGATTTATCTCTAAAAAAGTTTAGATTAATTGGAAGAATTGTTGCAGGTGATAATAAAAATATATCTCTAAAATCTGGTGAAGCGGTGAGAATTTTTACTGGAGCTCGAATGCCAAAAAATTCAAATACAGTTGTAATGCAAGAAAACTCTAAAGAAAAAGATAATTTTGTAAGTTTTTTAAAGTTACCTAAGAAAAATGATAATTGCCGTTTTTTTGGAGAGGATATAAAAAAAGATTTAAAGATTTTAAGTAAGGGAGATATTATTAAAACAAACAATCAAAGCCTTATAGCTTCAATAGGTTTAAAAAAAATTAAAGTTTATGAAAAATTAAAAATTGGATTTTTTACCAGTGGTAATGAACTTAGAAATCCAAAAAGAAAAATATCTGGGTCACAAATATACAATTCAAATCGATATGCACTTTTTTCTTTAATTAAACAATCTGGTTTTGATGTTAAAGATCTTGGTGCTTTGCAAGATAATGAAAAAAAGGTAAAATTGGCAATTTCAAATGCAATAAAAAAATTTGATATTTTGATCACTACAGGAGGAGCGTCAGTAGGTGATGAAGATTATTTGATAGACGTAATAGATAAAATTGGTAAAATTATATTCTGGAAAGCTGCAATTAAACCAGGAAGGCCTTTAGCTTTTGGATATATAAAGAAAAAACCAATAATTTGTTTGCCGGGCAATCCTGTCTCAGTATTTTTATTATTTGCAATGTTAATAAAATCTTTTCTATATAAATGTAATGGTTCAAAATGGTATGAACCAATATTTCAACCTGCGAAAATAAATTTTAATATGAAGAAAAAAACGAATAGGATGGAATGGTTGAGGGTAAAAATTAATAAAGATGTTTCAAAAGAAATAATTCTAGAAAAATATCCAAAGCAAGGATCAGGTATCATTAGTTCTATAGCTTTTTCTGATGGAATTATTGAAATTCCAGAAAATGTTTTTAGAATAAAAACTGGTGATATATATAAATTCTATTCAAAAGAATCACTTTTTTAAATTATAAATCTTTAATAATTTTGTAATAAATAATAATTTGATCTTTTTCCTTTATACAATTAATATATTCAAATTTTGACTGCTCACAGTAATGTTTAAAATCCATTTCTGCTAATGGGTCAGTGCATATAACTTTAATTTTATCTCCATTTTTTGTATTTTGTGCTAGTTTTCTTGCTTTAAGTACTGGAATCGGGCATTCTAGACCTCTAGCATCTAAAACAATTTCTTTTTGTGAATCGCTATTTTTCATCTTTAAATTCAATTAAGTATACACTAAAACTGATCTTATATGGCAAAATTTAGATCGCAAACAGATTTATCGTTAAAAAAAAAGAAGAAGAGATGGACCCCAAAGGGGAGACAAAGCGATTCATTATCAATACAGGAAATTAAAGAAACAATTGGGGAAAAAAATTATTCCCGTTTTTTATTAATTGAATATCTTCATCTTATACAAGATAAATATGGATTATTAAAAGATCGCCATCTAGTGGCTCTAGCTGAAATAATTAATATTCCTTTAGCTGAAGTTTATGAAGTATCAACCTTTTATGCACACTTCGACGTTGTTAAGGATTTAAATATAGAAGTTCCAGAGGTAACAATAAGAGTTTGTGAAAGTCTTACATGTGAGATGTTTGGTTCAAAAAAAATATTTGATGAATTGAATCATAAAAAAAATAAATCCTTTCGTGTTCTTAAAGGTCCGTGTATGGGTCGATGTCAGCATGCCCCAACTGTTTGCGTTGGTAAAAATTATGTAGACAATGCAGATTCTAAAAAAGTTTTGCAAACAATAAATACAAAAGATTATAAAGCAAAGATACCAAAGTATATTAATTTTAAAGAATATAAACTAAATAATGGATATAGTGTTTATCAAAAATTAGCTGAAAATAAAATATCTGTAGAAGAAATAAAAACAATAGTCGAAAAAAGTAATTTAAAAGGTAAGGGTGGAGCAGGATTTCCGACTTCAAAAAAATGGGATTTTGTTCTTGCAAATTCTGAACCTAGATATTTGACTATAAATGCAGATGAAGGAGAAGTTGGAACTTTTAAAGATAGACATTATTTAGAATCAGACCCACATCGATTTTTAGAAGGTGTCCTAATTAGCGCAAAAATAATTAATGCAAAAAATGCTTTTATATATTTAAGAGATGAATATCCAGCAGCTTTAGAAATATTAAAAATGGAAATTAATGAATTAGTAAAATTTGGATTAGTTGAAAAAGATTACATATTAATAAGAAGAGGAGCTGGAGCTTATATATGTGGAGAAGAATCAGCAATGATAGAAAGTATTGAAGGAAAAAGAGGATTACCAAGACATAGACCTCCTTATGTTGCACAAATAGGTCTGTTTGGAAGGCCCACTTTAGTAAATAATGTTGAAACAGTTTATTGGATAAGAGATATTATAGAAAAGGGATCTGCATGGTATGCAGATCATGGAAAGAATGGATGTAAGGGCTTCCATAGTTTTTCAGTTTCAGGAAGGGTAAAAAATCCGGGTGTAAAAATTGCTCCTGCCGGAATTACTGTTCAAGAGTTAATTGACGATTATTCTGGAGGAATTTTAGATGGACATAAATTTAAAGCATATTTACCAGGGGGTGCATCAGGAGGCATTCTTCCATCTTCACTTAATAATATTCCACTTGATTATGGAGTTAAAGAACTAGACTATGAAGGTTGTTTTTTGGGATCAGCCGCAATTGTTGTTTTATCTGATAAAGATAAAATGAAAGATGTAGGTATAAACTTATTACATTTTTTTGAAGAAGAAAGTTGTGGTCAGTGTACTCCTTGTAGAGTAGGAACTGAAAAAACCGTTAAAGAAATGAAGAAAAAAAACTGGAGCAAAACAAATTTAAAAGACTTATCAATAGTTATGGCTGATGCTTCGATTTGTGGATTGGGTCAAGCTGCAACAAATCCATTAAATTCCATCATTAAGCATTTTTCAGGAGAGTTAAATTTAAATGAATAAGATAAATTTTTTTATCAATGAAAAAAAAGTTGTCGCAAAAAATAATGAAACAATTTGGGAGGTTGCAAAAAGACTAGGAATTGAGATACCTCACCTATGTCATTCATCAGAACCTGGTTATAGAGCAGATGGTAATTGTAGAGCATGTATGGTTGAAATTGAAGGTGAGAGAGTCTTAGCTGCTTCTTGTATTAGAAAACCTTCTGAAGGTATGAAGGTTTGTACTTCAAGTGAAAGGGCAAAGAACTCAAGAAAACTAGTCTTTGAACTATTATTAACTGATCAGCCCAAAAAAAATGAATCTCATGATCCAACTTCTAAATTTTGGAACTGGCTAAGCAAAATTGAAATTGAAGAATCAAGATTTTTAAAAAAAGAATCTGTTAAAGCAGACTCATCTCATCCATCAATGGCAGTAAATTTAGATGCATGTATACAATGCAACTTATGTGTAAGAGCTTGCAGAGAAGTTCAGGTTAATGATGTCATTGGTATGGGTTATAGAGGAGAAAATTCTAAAATAGTTTTTGATTTTGACGATCCTATGGGTGACAGCACTTGTGTTGCGTGTGGTGAATGTGTTCAAGCCTGTCCTACAGGAGCCTTAATGCCGGCAACAGTTGTAGATGACAAAGGTAAAGGACATGTTGATATTGATAAAAAAGTAAATAGTGTATGTCCTTATTGCGGAGTTGGCTGCCAATTAGAATATAATATAAAAGATAATAAAATTGCATATGTTAATGGCAGGGATGGACCTGCAAATCAAAATAGACTTTGTGTAAAAGGTAGATTTGGATTTGATTATGTTACAAATCCAGATCGATTAAAAAAACCTTTAATAAGATTACCTAATGCAAAAAAAGAAAATTCAATATCAATTGATTCTTCAAATCCATTATCGCACTTTAGAGAAGCTACATGGGAAGAAGCATTAGATTTTGCTTCCAGAGGTTTGTCAAAAATTAAAAATAAAAACGGTTCAGAAGGGCTAGCTGGTTTTGGTTCAGCTAAATGTTCAAATGAAGAAGCATATTTATTTCAAAAACTCATTAGAACTGGTTTCAAAACCAATAATGTTGATCATTGCACTCGACTTTGTCATGCCTCTTCAGTTGCAGCATTGCTTGAAACAATTGGATCAGGTGCAGTTACAGCACCATTCTCAGAGGTAAAAAATTCTGATGTTATTATTGTAATAGGCGCCAATCCAACTGAAAATCACCCTGTAGCTGCAACATTTTTTAAAAATGCAATAAAAAATGGATCAAAATTAATTGTAATGGATCCAAGAGGTCAGTCATTAAAAAAACAAGCTGATTATATGTTACAATTTAATCCTGGGGCAGACGTTGCTTTATTAAATTCTCTAATGCATGTTATTTTAAAAGAAGATTTATTTGATGAAGAATACATAAAAAAATATACAATTGGATTTGACAAAATGACTAAGCATCTTGAAAGTTTTAGTCCAGAATTAATGTCTCCAATTTGTGGAATTGATTCTAATATTCTTTATGATGTCGCAAGGACTTATGGAAAGGCTAAAAACGCAATAATTTTTTGGGGCATGGGTATTTCTCAACATACTCATGGAACTGATAATGCAAGATGTCTTATTTCACTAGCTCTTATGACTGGTAACGTTGGTAGACCTGGAACAGGTCTTCATCCTTTAAGAGGTCAGAATAATGTTCAAGGTGCATCAGATGCTGGATTAATTCCAATGATGTATCCTGATTATAATTTAGTTAATGAAAATGATAATCAAAAGTTCTATGAAAAATTTTGGCAAACTGAATTAAATCCAAACAAAGGGCTTACAGTTGTTGAAATAGTTGATGCAATTCATAAGGATATAATTAAAGGGATGTATATACTAGGAGAAAATCCTGCTATGTCAGATCCAGATGTAAATCATGCTAGAGATGCATTATCCAAATTAGAGCATTTGGTTGTACAGGACATTTTTTTTACTGAAACAGCAAAGTATGCAGATGTAATTTTGCCTGCTACAGCATGGCCAGAAAAGGATGGAACAGTAACAAATACAAATAGACAAATACAAATGGGAAGAAAGGCAATTAACCCACCAGGAGATGCAAAAGAAGATTGGTGGATTATAATTCAATTAGCAAATAGGCTTGGATTAAATTGGGAATATGATCATCCGAAAGATATTTATAAAGAAATGAAAGAAGCTATGCCTTCTTTAGATAATATTAGTTGGGAAAGATTAGAAGAAGAAAATTCAGTTACGTATCCTTGTGAGTCACCAAACTCCAAAGGAACAGAAGTTGTTTTTTCAGATGGTTTCCCAATAAAAGGAGGTAAAGGTAAATTTGTTCCAGCAGATATTATACCTTCAGATGAACTTCCAGATAATGAGTATTCAATGATTTTAACAACTGGGAGACAATTAGAACATTGGCACACAGGTGCTATGACAAGAAGGGCATCAAATTTAGATGCTATAGAACCAGAACCTACAGTTAGTTTATCACCTGAAGATGTCAAAAAAGAAAATTTAATACCAGGAGAATACATTAAAGTAGTTACAAGAAGAGGTTCAATAAAATTGCGGGTACGTGTGGATAGTGCAATTCCAATAGGTTTAATTTTTATTCCATTTTGTTATTATGAAGCAGCTGCAAACATTCTTACAAATGCCGCTCTTGATCCTTATGGTAAAATACCAGAGTTTAAGTTTTGTGCTGCTAAAATTGAAAACTTATCCCAATAAATTATTAAATTATTTGAATTAATAATATTCATTTAATGTTAAATATGCTTATCTTATTTTTATGAGAAATTTTTTATTGATTTTAGCATTAGCTTTCACATTGAGTAGTTGCACAAGTATATCTGAAAATATTTCAGAACTTAACGAAAGAATTAAAGGTGATGGTGTTCCTTATATTCCAGGATTATAAAATTTTTTAAATGGTGCCGGCTGGGGGACTCGAACTCCCGACCTGATGATTACAAATCAACTGCTCTACCAACTGAGCTAAGCCGGCTTAAAATTACATTAATATCAGAAATTATTTTTTTTTGAAGCTTTATAATTTATTATTTTTAAAATGTTCATAAAGAGCTATAGTAGAAGCATTAGAAACATTTAGACTATCAATTCCTAAATTATTTACCCCTTTAATTTCAATAGAAACAAGATAATCACAGTTTGTTTTTATCAGATTTCTTAACCCTTGATTTTCTGATCCAATTACAAACAAACATTTTTTTGGTATTTTAAATTTATCTATTTTTTCCTGGGCGTTTATGTCTAAACCAACTACCCAAAAACCATTTTTTTTAAATTCATTTATACATCTTACTAAATTAGTTACCTTAATATAATTAACTTTTTCCGCAGCTCCAGAAGAAGACTTTATAATTGATGAGTTTAGATCTGGTGCATTATCTTTGCTAGTTACAATATTTTCACAATTGAACAATGCAGCAGATCTCATAATAGATCCAATATTTTGAGGATCCTTTACTTGATCTAGCATTAGCACTATTGATGAATTTTTAATTTTTAAATCAATAAATATTTTTTCTATTGAGGGTTGAATTAAATTATATGCTTCTAAAATTAATCCTTGATTATTTTCGTATTGTGAAAATTCTTTTTTCCATTTATTTTTTGTAAATATTTCAATTTTTTCAACTTTTTTTAGTAATTCTTTTGGAATTAAATATTCTGAATTTTCTCTAAAAAAGGCTTTTTTTACCTTTCTCATAGGGTTAATTAGGGCAGCAAATACAGAATGTTGACCATATATTAAAATTTTTTTTGAATTTTTATTAAATATTTGTCTGTTTTTAGCCATAAATTAGTAAATATATTGACAAACAAAAAAATGCAAATATTTGTAAGAGAACTCTATACAAAATGATGTTTTTTGTTTAGAACACCTAGGCTTTTAGGACTTACAATTAACGTGGGCAGTTACTGTATTAACATTGACATGAAAACTGAATCATTTAGTAGGTTAGCATTTCTCTCTTTATTTTGGAGGGGTGGTCGAGTGGTTAAAGGCAGCGGACTGTAAATCCGCCCGCGTGAGCGTACGTAGGTTCGAATCCTACCCCCTCCACCAATAATAAAAGGGGATGGTTAAGTGAGTAAAAAAAATACGAGTGGGAGTCAGTTGCGGGTGTAGCTTAGTGGTAAAGCTCCAGCTTCCAAGCTGGCTACGAGGGTTCGATTCCCTTCACCCGCTCCAAAAAAATAGTTGGGGATGATAAATTAATGTCTAAAGCAAAATTTGAAAGAAATAAACCGCATGCCAATGTTGGTACTATTGGTCACGTGGATCATGGAAAAACAACTTTAACAGCTGCA
>CEUZ01171639.1_pt1 | contig 10516 bp, 8 predicted proteins | sample 361511 | NCBI WGS metagenome assembly CEUZ01 (sample SAMEA2622822, study PRJEB7988) | marine metagenome | biome: marine biome (ENVO:00000447); feature: surface water layer (ENVO:00002042); material: "saline water (ENVO:00002010), including plankton (ENVO:xxxxxxxx)" | depth 5 m | reverse complement strand
GCATCTCCTAATTTTCCTGCAACACCTGGACGTCCAGATTCCTGGATTATGTCTACCATCCCAGAAATGAGAAAGGCTAATGTTGCAGCAGCCGTTGTCAAAGTCCTTGCTTGTATTCTTCGTGAAAGTGATCCTCATGGCGACGTGCGAACAGACGAATTATCATATGCAACGGCACAGGGACAGCTAGCATACTATAAAATTCTAGAACAAAAAGGTTATGCTCGTATTTTAGACACTCAAGAAAGTTTCAGCCAGCACATGAAGACATGGTCTGAAACAAAACTTAAAGACGATCTGCCAGTAGGTTTTATTCTTGGAATGGAAGGTGCTGACCCTATACTTTGGCCCAAACAAGTTCACGAATGGTATCAACTAGGCCTAAGAGTAATAAGTCTTTCACATTATGGTGTAAGTAGATACTCTCATGGCACAGGTACAGGCACAGAAGGTGGTCTGGAGGGCGATGCAATTGGCCTGTTGAAGGAAATGGATTCCTTGGGAATCATTCTGGACGTATCTCATACTTCTGATGAATCGGTCAGACAAGAACTTGATAATTTTTCCGGCCCTGTAATATCCACCCATCAAAACTGCCGTGCTGTAACACCTGGAGAACGTCAAATACCTGATGAACTTCTTAAACAAATAATAGATAGAGGTGCAGTGATAGGACATTCTATGGATACTTGGATGATTTACAAGGAAGGAGTCGACTGGGCAAATATACCCCCCAGGCGTGATGTATTTGGAGTAGAAGAAGTAACACTGGAAGACTACTGTGATCATATAGATCATGTCAGTCAAATTGCCGGTAACACATTACATTCAGCTATTGGAGGCGATACTGATGGACAGGGAGGATCAGACGGAGCACCATATGAAATAGACACTGTCAGTGACTATCAAAAAGTCGCAGACATACTCGATAAAAGAGGCTATAGCCAAGAAGATATCGAGAACGTAATGTATAAAAACTGGCAACGTTTTTTTGAAAAATGGTTACCATAACTTTTCTACTTAATAAAGGCAGCCGATCATCTATACTATTCTGCCAATTATTTAGTTAGTTTGTTGATAAAAAAATCATCTAGTTTAAATCAGACAACCTGTTTAAACCCGTAAGGCTGGGACAAATCTCGTCTATTTTTACAACCTGGCCACTCAAAAATGACTGGTTTGCTGCAGCACCAACCAAAACAGAAGCAGCTCCCTGCTGATGTCCTGCGTCCCTGGAAAATGGATCCGGACCAATATTTCTCGCAAATATCTGTCTCTGAAGTAATATATCTCCTCCGCCATGCCCACCGGACAAAGCATCTATAGGAATCTGATAAGGCTTATCGAACAATGGATAAAGCACTAATTCGGGCTGCCATTGATCACTGTTTCCTTTATTTTTACCACTTCCTGCCACAATATTTGGGGAATGGTTCTCTTCGTATTCTATTCTTCCCTTTGTTCCATTAAATGCAATCCTGAAACCTTCACGAGGCAAGAAAGCATTCAATGAATATGTAAGTACAGTTCCTGTTTTGTACTTAACAAGTAAACTCATTGAATCTTCAATTGTTATTCCATCGCTAAAAACATTCATGTCCCTTATATAGCCGTCATATTTCTCATTATCAACATAAATCTGTCTAAGAAGTTCATTATTTTTTATATCTATTGCGAAAGGGTCTTCGGCAGTATTATTACCCATATACCTATCATAACTCACAGTTTCTCCTCTTAATTCAGCATTTTTTTTACCATAAAATGCCAGATTCCCTATTCCATACACACTTTCAGGTACAGAATTAATCCACCAGTTAACAAGATCAAAGTGATGGGTAGCTTTATGTACTATTAGACCTCCTGATTTATTTTTTTCACGATGCCAACGACGAAAATAATCAGCGCCATGGCTAGTATTAAGCCAATATTCCATGTCAACATGCAGTATTTCCCCAATTGTGCCTTTCTGAATAACTTCCCTCACTTTTGTAGCTCCAGGTGACCATCTGTAATTAAAGGCCACTCGTAAATTCTTACCAGTATTTTCAATAGTATCCATGATCGCATTGCACTTGGCTGCATCGATAGTCATAGGCTTTTCAGTAACAACGTCACAACCTAATTCCATAGCCCTGATAATGTATTTATGATGAAAAGCATCGACGGTAGTAACTATAACTACGTCAGGCCTTGTCTCTTCTATCAAACGATCGAAATCATCGGAGTGATATACCCTAAAATCCTGATATCCATATTCAGCAATTATTCTAGACTGATGGTATTCAAGACGTCCTTGATTAGGGTCAGCTATAGCTACTAATTCACTTTCTTTTTCATAGTCAGAAAGTATAGGATCTAAAAACATTCTGCAACGCGAACCAGCACCAACTAAGGCATACCTAATATTGACATTATTCATCCATTTATCCTTTATAAAAAACCGGTAATCCAAAAATAATCTGTTAAGTCAGTTACGTAGAATAGATAACCATTTTAGTGTTAAAAGCGTTATTATTAAATAGGGCTAGTATATAAATATTCTGAATCTAATATCACTGATCCTAACCAAGATAACATGGAAGACAATATATGTCGGGAACAATAACTTTTCTTACCATAAATATAATAGGCGGAATAGCAGTATTAGGTGGTTATGCTGTTTGTTTGTATTTCTTTCCGGACCAACGTGAGACGCTGTGGGGTGGTGTGCAAAATGGACTGCAATCTATTTTTACTGTATCGATGCTATTAGCTGCTACAGGATATTTAGCCTTTTCGTACGGCATAATGTTTAAATCCAGTCCTGAAGAATTCTCATCAAAATTATTCGCCTCAAGATATAGCATTTCTATACTGTGTCTGATTTTTCTAATTTCAGCTTCAATCTGGATGCCAGCAACAATTGCCTATTTGAAAACAAACAACTCGATCTGGTGGATACTAAGCGTTACATCCTTATGGATAACTGCAATTTCACTATTTATAGCTACAACTATACTAATCACTAACCCTCTTGCAATACCTTCCTCTTTTTATAGAGTACTAGCTATATCTGGCATCTCCTACATCACCTTTCATTGCCTCGTATTGGATGCCATAATTTGGGTGACACGATTTCATTTACCTTTAAGAAACTAACAAAATTTAACAGGATTAAACACGAATAATGTCTCAAACGGAACCATATATAAGAAAATTACGCTCATATGTCAACGAACAAATTCCGAAGCTACGGACTGTGAGCCCTCTAGATCTGGAAAGTATGGGAGAAACTTTTACTCCGGAGGACTTAATCGAATCAGCAAACCTAGACTCCCAGGAAATAATTGACTCATTCAGGCTTTCTTTAATCACAGAATCGCTTACAGAACAATATTCCCAGACATTCAAGATAGGTGCCAAAAAACACGGTGCTGACTGGCTAGAAAACTATATTAGTGGTTTCTGGGAACCTGACGAACTTGGCCACGCCGATCCTTTCAAAAATATACTCATTACGCTTGGAATAGACAAAAGGTCAATCGAAAATGAAATCCAGGAGGCAAAAGAAAGTACGAATTATCATAGTACTCACAAGTCTGGATTCCACCCTGTTGAACTGACAACTTACGGTATGATCCAAGAATGTATTACCGATTACTGGTATGAATTACAAAGGGATATGTTACCTGAAAACAGTAATACATCCCGAGTTATAAGCAAAGTTAAAGGAAGAGAAGCACTCCACACAGTGCAATTCCGTAACTTAACAGCGATACAAATCGAAGCTGAACCTGAAGTTATAGATAATGTGATTCACGCTACCCTTAATTTCCAAATGCCGGCTAATGAAATTGAACCCATAAAAGATATCGAATCAAAAACTCAAGAATGGATACCCCGAATGAATGGAGAAGTAATTCGATTACTTAAACGAATTGTATCCAATCTAAGCATAGCGCTGGATGATAAAGATAAGCTCGGAAAATTATTTACAAGATACGCCTCTCACAGTGAGCGTCGATTTATAAAATTTATCCCAAACAGTTTTCTCGCACAGGCAATAAGAAGGATACGACCAGGTTATGGAATAGTAGGCGAAATAGTCCTTGAACAACTAGGACTAATATCCAATGAGTCACAGGTTCCCAAAAACACAATTGAAGAGATTGAATTTCGTATTAAAACAGCAATAAAACGCTGGGTTAAGCACAGGCTTTATCTTGAAGGATTCCTCGACAAGCGATCAGCACTATTAAGTAACTCAACTACCAATGAAAACCTTTAGCCAACACCTTGGCAAGATTTTATCTCCATTATTTGTTCAAAAATTAAATAAAACAGGTGTCTCTGTCAAATTACCTCTCGATAAAACGGACGTGCCCGGTGACAAAACCACCCTAAATATTACAGACTGGTCATTTTTCACCGATGTGTTGCTAGGATACGATTTGGGATTTGCTGAATCCTATTTAAAAGGTAAATGGAACACAATTGATTTAGCTACTCTGTTTACCCACTTCAATACAGCTAATGGAAAAACAACGGCCTCGAAAATTGGCAACCTTGCTCCTTTGAAACTATGGGGGAGACTGATCCAATCAATGCGATCATCCAACAACTTATATTGGGCTTCAAAAAATATCAAAGATCACTACGATTTTAGCAACGAATTTTTCAGTAGTTTTCTCGATTCAAGCATGACTTATTCTTCGGGTCTATTTGACAATGAATCAGATGATTTAAAAGATGCGCAATTGAGAAAACTCAACAGTATTTTAAATAGAGCAGCAGTAAAAACCATGGATCATATACTAGATATAGGGTGTGGATGGGGCAGTCTTATAACACAAGCTGCTTCAGAATTTGGTTGTAAAGCCACAGGTATAACACTGTCAGAGAACCAGTATTCTTACTCCAATGACTTAATTCAACAACAAGGGTTAAAAAACGATATATCAGTAAAGCTCCTGGATTATCGGAATCTCAGTGGACTTTACGATCATATTTTTGCAGTTGAGATGTTAGAAGCAGTAGGCCATAAAGGTCTACAAGAGTTTTTTACCAATTGTAAACGTTTATTAAAGCCCGGTGGGACCCTCCAACTGCAGGTTATCGTGGTACCAGACGATCGGTACTCGTCCTACAGAAAAAACTGTGACTTCATTCAAAAATATGTTTTTCCGGGAGGATTACTCCCATCAAAAGCAGCAATTAATGACGCAGCTAACCGAAACGGTTTACACATAAAAGAATCTCATTCAATTGGAGCCCACTACGTTGATACTCTTCAAAGATGGGCAAACAATTTCGAATCAAAGTTAGATAATTTAAGAAATATAGGTTTTTCCGAGAGAGATTTACGTCGTTTCAAATACTACTTTAGCTATTGCGAGGTAGCATTCGCATCTGGACATATCGACAATCTTCAGATATCCCTAGAAAAAAGGCCAACTTAATGTGGTATGAGGGAATCATAGACCGGAAATCACTACCTGATTCTATATTGCGATTTATGATTCGATATGGACTGTACAAATATAGTAATAGAGTTAGAAAATTAAGTGATACCGACGTCAAAACTAATCGTGATAATTTTGTTCACAAAAGCCTGTCAGGTCCAATCGCTTTAGAAACAGAAACAGCTAATCTCCAACATTACGAGTTACCAACGGAATTTTTTAGGCTTGTACTAGGTAAACACATGAAATATTCTGGTTCAATCTGGGATAAAGACGAAAACAGTATTGACGGATCTGAAGAATTAACCCTCCAAACTTACATACAAAGATCAAAGGTTGAAGATGGTCATAAGATACTGGATTTAGGTACTGGATGGGGATCTTTATCCCTATATCTTGGAGAAAATTACAAAAAATCGGAAATTACAGCAGTAACCAATTCAGATACTCAGAAGGATTTCATTGAGGCAGAATGTAACTATAGAAATATAAATAATCTCAAGGTATTAAAAACAGACGTCAACAATCTTGCTTTCGACTACAAATTTGACACCATATTTTCAATAGAAATGCTAGAACATACGAGAAACGTAAAAAAATTAATGGACCGTGTTTCAAACTGGATGACTGATAATGCAAACTTCTTCATCCAGGTATTTTCTCACAAAATCTATCCCCAATATTTTGACAACGTTGGTAACTCCTGGATGGCAAGATATTTTTTTTCAGGTGGAATGATGCCATACCCAGAATTTTATAAAGATATCGATAGTAAATTAATCCCGGTTCAATCCTGGTTTGAATCTGGTAAACATTATCATAAAACACTTGAATCATGGTTAAAACGACTTGACTCAAATTTGGATGAAATTAATCTATATTTAGAAACTCAGAGTCTAAACGAGCCAGGTATCGTATTGATAAACAGGTTTCGTTTTTTCCTGATAATTTGTTCAGAATTATTTAAATATAACCAAGGCAAAGATTGGATAGTCGTTAACCACCTTTTAAACAAAAAATAGGGATCATCAGATTGGATATCGCAATCATAGGTGCCGGAATTTCAGGAATAGGTGCTGCTCAAGCCCTGGATTCAGAACATAAAATTACCATTTTTGAATCCAAAGATTCCATAGGAGGACATTCCAATACTATTCAAGTTAATGAACTTAATATCGATACCGGATTCATCGTATATAACAATAGAAACTATCCTGGATTTTCTTCTTTCCTAAAAGAACTTTGTGTTAAATCATCTCGAACATCGATGTCTTTTTCATATTCGGATAATGATCTCAATATAGAATATGCAGGGAGCAAAAAAGGTCTTCTGCCTCGTTTAACATCTATCTTTGACAGCAAACATATAGGCATGATGTGGTCTATATATAAATACTCTGTAAAATTGGAAAAATTTAAATACCGTCCGTTTGAAAAGAACTTGTCGATCATTGAACTATTGAAAAGCATTGGATGTCCTTTGGAAACTATAGAAAGATATTTTCTGCCAATTGCTTCTGCTATCTGGTCATGTGACACTAAAAATGTCAGAAACATACCTGCTAAAACATATATACAATTTTTCTCGAACCATGGATTACTCAATCTTACAAAGCGTCCACAGTGGTATTCAATAGATAACGGTAGCCAGTCGTATTTAAAAGCTTTTCAAGATAAATTCACAGGGAACATTGAGACAAAAACAAAAATCATTTCATGCGCTGAAATGCCCCACAAGATAGTATTGAAAAGTGAGGACTACAAAACATATGATTTTGACCTTGCAATACTGGCAACCCCTGCTAATAAAAGCGATTTAATCTACCAGGGTAATAATCGGAATTTGAACAAAATCCTGTCTTCATATAAATATAGCTCTAACAATGTAGTTCTTCATAGTGACACTGATTTCATGCCAGCTAATGAACGAATTTGGGCTTCATGGAATTTTGTGTCTCAGTCCGGCACCAAACCAAAGAAGGATTCGTACGTTACTTATTATATGAATCAGCTACAAAATCTTGTTACAGACATCCCTTACTTCGTGACTTTAAATCCCCCGAAATCTCCTAAATCTGAAAAAGTTATTTTTCAGACGCAATATAGTCACCCTATGTTAATCCATGATGAAAAATCTAATGAACAGAATTTTGCCGAGCTTAATAGTCAAAACCAAATCTATTTCTGTGGTTCATATCTCGGTTATGGTTTTCATGAAGATGGATTTTCAAGTGGAGTAAAGGTTGCTCAATTAATTAACTCCAGAAAAATAAATACTTTATGAAGTCCTCAATTGTAAAAGGCACACTATCTCACACCCGGTTCGAACCAGTTGTTCATTCTTTCAAATACAAACATACTATGTTGCTGGTAAATTTAGATGACTTTAAAACGAAACTAAAAATTCCTAAGCTTCTTAAATATAATCATTGGGGATTACTATCGATTAACGATTCTAAATATATAGATAATTCATCAAAACCAATCAATTCAAAAATCTATGAGCTTTTTAGTGATAGTCGTCAAGATACTGAATTTACTCAATGTATGTTACTAACCACACCTGCTGTTTTCGGTTATTCATTTAATCCGGTTTCTTTCTATTTTCTGATAAACAATTTTGATCAGATTATTGGATGCGCTTCTGAAGTCCATAATACCTTTGGAGAATCACATCTTTATTTACTAAATCCGGTAAAAACAGACATTTCAAATAAAGCTGTATTCACCCATGAAAAACAACTTTATGTATCTCCATTTATTGAACGGTCTGGACAGTATAGTTTCGAACTAGATATTTCAAATAATTCAATATCTATAAAAATAAAGCTGACTCAAAACGACAAACAAGTTTTTACCAGTCAGTTTTCAGGAATCACTTCTCCCTTTACGAGTGTTAATCTGTGTAAATCATTTTTCAGGATTTTTGCAACAGTAACAATGACTGAGATCCGTATACTGGCACAGGCCTATACACTTTTTGCCAGGAAAAATCTGGCATTTATTAGAAAACCCAAACCCAATCCACTAACGATTAAGGCACCTTCATCCGGATTCATAAAAAAGATTGCTCGCTTGATAAACTTCTTCTACGGTAAAAAAGGATGAGAAAATCCGAAAAATAGTAATTTTGTCTATTTAATAAAGATAAGTTAATCTTACACGTACTATGGCAGATCAAATTAGAATCGGTTCAACCAGGCAATTATTTATTGATGATTATCTAATTGAAAGTATGTCCGATGTTGAATTACAGTTCCACAGGCCTACGCGCCATATAGATAATCCAGTTATCCAACCCGATAAAACATGGGAACAAGCCGGTGGAGGTGTTTATTTATTTGGAGGAACTGTACTTTTTGACGAAGAAGAAGACATCTTCAAAATGTGGTACAGGACTTCCTCATCACTTGAAACAGGAGAAGAAGGAAAGGGTAATAAAGAACCCGATGGTGTCTATAAAGCATGTTATGCAATTTCAAATGATGGAGTTCAATGGGAAAAACCGAACCTTGGGCTCAGAGATTTTGAAGGTTCTACCAACAATAATATGTTACCTCCAGCCATTGGAAATGCTCGCCAGGTAAGACGGCCAAACCTTATAAAAGATTATACCGATCCAAATCCAAAACGTCGTTATAAGATGGTTTATATGGATAACATAAACAACCGTTGGGCACTGGCGAAAGGATATTCTGAAGACGGAATTAGATGGGAAATGAATGTAGGTAAACCAACTTTTTTCGAAAAACCAATTGCACCTAATGGAATACTTTTCGGCTGGGATAGTAAAAGGAAAGAATACGTACACTATCACAGAAAATCCATGCCAAGCCCTGCAGATATTGACGGGCGCAGTGTAAGAAATAAAGTCGCCGTTATGAGGACTTCCAGTCCGGACTTTGAAGAGTGGGGTCAAAGTACCGAAGTATTAAAACGTAATCCATCAGACCCCCCTAGATGGAGTCCAAGTCATGGAGTTGACCTGGCTGGAATACTATATACGGATGACTTGTATATCGGTTTTGTAGATTCAGTAACAAGTTATTATGTTGAAGACGTCCCTGAAGAACTGTGGGAATCCGTATACTCTTCAAGTTTCGCAGAATACAGAACAGAAATGGTATTCAGCAGAGACGGGCTTTCATGGGAACGGATGTCACCCTTGTGGGAATTTATGCGACCTGGATTATGGGGAACATGGGATAGAGACCACATTGGTCTGTCCAAACCGATTATCAAAGATAATGAAATTTATTTTTACTATTCCGGAAGCAACCTGCCAATGGGTTCAAACGGACCACATCATCCTCTATTTAAACTCAATGGTACTACCCAAGATGGTCAATGGATGGGACACGCAATAGGACTGGCAAAAATGCGACTTGATGGGTTCGTTTCAGTGGACTCTTACTCATCTAGCGGAATTTTAACCACAAAACCATTCTTTTTTAGTGGCAATTGTATAAAAATGAACGTCAGGGCACCTAGATATCCCTTCTCAGGTAAAATTAACGAGTCAAAGCCATATGGAGAAATAAAAGTCGAAATACTCGACAAACATGGTTACGTAATTGATGGATATTCTGTAAAAGACTCAGATCCATTTACCGGCGATGAAGTATCCCATATCGCAACATGGCAAGGCAATCCTTCAATTAATAATATTGGTGATAGACCTATAAAGTTGAAATTTTACCTTAAGAACGCATCGGTTTTTTCATTTCAATTTGCAGATATTAATAAAAATCAAGAGCTAACTAATATCTACTGTCCAGGTTGTCGTGAAAAAGACTAACTATCTGTTTATTTAAAGCTTAACGAATAGATATCTGCCGATTTTTCCATAACAAACCGTATCCGGATTGGTCTGTTCCTTATTTCAGCCAGATTTTTTACATCTTTCCATCTCACGGTCCTTTCTATATGATCTCCGAAAATATGCATGCTATTCTCCAATTCGAACCCAGGGATTGGAGAACCATGAATTTCCTGCAGCTCAACTGTTATCGAACCTATTGCTGAGGTGGAATAATTTATGGCTAGATTATCTCCTGTACATATAATCGGTTTTG
>CEUZ01094485.1_pt1 | contig 10518 bp, 10 predicted proteins | sample 361511 | NCBI WGS metagenome assembly CEUZ01 (sample SAMEA2622822, study PRJEB7988) | marine metagenome | biome: marine biome (ENVO:00000447); feature: surface water layer (ENVO:00002042); material: "saline water (ENVO:00002010), including plankton (ENVO:xxxxxxxx)" | depth 5 m | reverse complement strand
GTAATAGTAGCCGCAGGTGATGCATCTTTGTAATCAATGGTAAATGTCGCACCGTCTGCAGCGTAAATCCTGTTAACCGTGGCAGTGTTATTATCACTATCGTGGTCGTACGGAACGTTGTGCTGCGCCAATGTACCCGTTAGTTCTATTGTCTTCGTGAAAACACCAGTCGCGGCACCAGTCTCCGTTAATGCAACAGCTAATGGTACAGCAGTATGTGCACTCGAAGTCGCACTTACCTTTGTACTGGCTATCGTATCAACCTGGTTGTAGTTAAATCTAGCCGCTACGGTTCCAAGCTCATGCCACACGATATCGGCATGATGGTTACCGTCACAGGTGCCAACAACGTCGTAGGAAGCAGTAACCGTACCAGGCTTAAGGAAGTTGGCGGTTTTAATAACACCTATTGCGCTGTTAGCTATGTTAGCGGTATTGGCACCGGCTGAGTTTACAATTTTTTGTACTGTGTCGGCCGTTTCAGCAAAGGTCACAGGGTGAATCGCCGTACCTTTAACTTCTATACCATTGGGACCCCAGTCACAGGTAGTACCAGTTGCAGTTATCGCTGGGCTCCATTTCGCCGGCACGGTACTCTGTGACGCCATTGTCACACCCACACCAGCAGCGGTCCTAGCGTCTGCATCAACCTGATGAGTTGCCTTTCTGGTACCTGCATCGAGAGTACCCAGGTTAGCAGTCAGTGTAATAGCACCTGTGGCTGCTGACGTACCAGAACCGATAAAGCCAGTGGCTTGGGCCTGTAATGCACGTACCAGAAGCTGTTCAGGTATATCATCACCGTCTGCATCTTCCAAAAATGTATGGCTCGGAGTTGTATATACAGCTACACCAGCTGCCTCCGGTAGTAGTGTACACGGGAAGTTTACAAGTACACCGGACGTACACTTGGCATTGGCGTTAGCCGTTGTTAGCGACGTCAAAATATTTGCGTCTGGATCGGTGACTGAAATCGTTATGGTCTTGTGACCGGCTACGGTCGAGTACCAGATAACGCTGTCAGTCGTTACGCCACCCGTTAGCGCAACCGTTCCAGCAGTCCCAGCCGAAGCTGGCATGACAGACATCATGGAGACTAATGCTCCAATCATTGCCATGACTACTAAAAATCTACCTCTAATTCTCATGAGACCCCCTTCGTAAGCGGAATATAGTTTTGGGTTTGTAAATTACCTATTGTGTTTCGACCTCTATTGTGCCTACAACACGAAACGAGACTTGACGCGAGATACGGACCATCTCTTGATAAGAATACGGCTAATACCATATATTCCGCTCCTTTCGCGGTCGAACCCTTAGACTTTTTACACTATACAAATAGCTTTGTCAACCCCAAACAGCTGTTAGTCCAGGAAATTGACAATATTTGCTTTTTCATATCCATGTAACAACCATGATATCCTGGGTTTTATCGTAAATTGTGCTCTTCTGCACAATCACTGACTAAATACTATAATAGTTACGCTTGGATGTCAAACAGTTTAATGGTAATTTCTCTACTATTTTCGAGGCTGTATATCCCTCGTCTGCAGATACCCCCATCACCAACTCTTAAAGATGAATCCCGGTGGTCATTTAAGCAGTCCATATCTCGTATCGTATTCAGTGTATCTATAATGTACGCGCGCGAGGCCTCGCTATATACTGCCTAACTAAATAAATGCATCTTCACAATAGCATCCACAACTGTACTTGACTGTATTTCCTGAAATATGTTAGTCTCATCGGGTGTCTTCGAGGATCAAATCAAGTTGTTACCTCGCTTTTCCGAAACCAAAGGAGTATCCGATGATTACTATAAGTTCATTAGCAGCTGAAAAGCTGAAAGATATAATAGTTGAGCAGGGGGAGGAAGGATCTTCCCTAAGAGTTATGCTCATGCCTGGTGCCAACGGTGGTGCCCAATACATGTTAGCTTTAGAAACAGAAGTCAAAGACGACGACACAGTAGTCAACACTGACGGCGTAAACATACTAATTGACCCTGATAGTGCCCCACTTATGGAAGGTGCAGAAATAGATTATATGGATGGCCTTATGAAAAGCGGGTTCGTAATCAATAATCCCAACATAGCACCGGGCGGCGGCGGTTGTGGTTGTGGTGGCGGCGGTTGTGGTTGTGGTGGCGGCGGCGGCGGTTGTGGTTGTGGCGGCGGCGGTGGCGGTTGTGGTTGTGGTGGCCACTAAACAAACTGCTTTACTTTTTTACAATTAAAACCTGCCTGTGTAAGTCGTAAGACCAACAAGGCAGGTTTTTTTACATAATACTCCACTCAATATTGTTAATTAACTCCGCCCTTCCAAAACCTAAATACATTTAGACTTGATTATTCCCACTTAATTGATATAATACCGATTCGTCAACCATTTTTGTGGAGGGATCGTGATTGAAGGCATTAGGAACCCATTTATTATTAGAATTAAAGGAATGTAATCCAGAGTTACTAGATGACTTGGAATATATACGCAACTCATTGATGGAAGCTGCCAACAAAACCGGGGCAACCATAATAGGACAATCGTTTCACCAGTTCAGCCCACAGGGAGTAACCGGGGTAATAGCGATAGCTGAATCACACCTTTGCATACACACATGGCCAGAATTTGGATATGCCGCCGCAGATATATTCACTTGCGGGGAAGGTTTCAAACCTAAAGAAGCCGCACTGCTGATAGTTGGAAGTTTGGAAAGTAAAGACTATTCGATTACTGAAGTAGAAAGAGGAGTCTTGCCTGCGTCAACATATTCACCTATTAAGCAACTCTCCCAATAAGATGAACCACGACGATAACAGATGGTATCAGGAATATCTCACCCCAAATCTCGTACAACACGTCTCTGTAAAAGAAACTGTATTCACAGGTAAAACCCGATATCAAAACGTAGAAATCATAGACACATTTGATTTCGGGAAAACTCTTATACTGGACGGCAAAACTCAATCTTCAGAAGCAGACGAGTTCGTTTATCATGAAGCTCTGGTACAACCGGCTATGGTAACTCATAAAAATCCTGTAAACGTTTTTATAGCAGGTGGAGGAGAAGGAGCTACCCTAAGAGAGGTTCTATCGCACAACACGGTCCAAAAGGCAGTTATGGTAGATCTTGACGGTGAAGTTGTGGACATTTGCCGACGATTCTTACCTAACCATCACAAGGGAGCGTTTGATGATATCAGAACTGAACTCCACTTCCGAGACGCAAAACAATTCCTTCAAGATACTTCTGATAAATTCGATGTCATGATAATTGATTTGCCTGACCCACAAGAAGGGGGGCCTGCATCGTTTCTTTATACCGATAGCTTTTATTCGTTGATTAAAGACAAATTGAATCCAGACGGTCTAGTCGCCATACAATCTGAGCAATGTATGACCGGCAACATGGACGCTTTCGCTGCAATAGTAAACACTTTAAAAACTGTTTTTCCAAAAGTGTTCCCTTACCATGCAATGATACCTTCTTTCTCTTTTGACTGGGGCTTTAGCCTAGCTTCGCTAGGGCCTGACCCAAAACAATTTTCCAAAGAAGAAGTAGATCAAAGGCTAAAAGACAGAGGATGCAACGGACTCTCTTTTTATGATGGTGAAATGCATGAGGGAATCTTTACCTTATCCAAATATGCACGTAATGCGGTAAAGGCAGAAAAAAGGATAATCACTGACGATAATCCCTTGGTCGTTATCTAACTTTGCAACCAAAGAACATCACCGCTTAAGTCTTCGCTATGAGGTCTACTTGCAAATACATTGTATTCTTCTTTAGATACACCCAATACACCCTCTGCACCGTGCCCAGGTAGTAAAGATAAACTATCTGGTAGCACAAAGAGTTTCTCATTTATACTGTTAATTGTCTGGTTTAAATTTTCTGCAGATGAACTGTGCCCTGGCCCACCGGGGAAAAGTGTATCACCAGAAAAGATATTATCTTTTACTAAATAGCATACTGATCCAGGGGTATGTCCTGGTGTGTGCAATACTGTCATATTGATATTGGATACAACTATATTGTCCTGATCTTTCACCAGTAAATCTGGTTCCATTGGTAATGCCTCAGCATCCTCACTATGAATTCCTATCAACGCGCCGGTTTTTTCCTTTATCGTGAAAAGTCCTGCCAGATGATCTTGATGTCTGTGAGTAATCAAAATGTACTTAACATCTACATTTAAAGCCTCTTCCAGTAGAACCTCTGGCTCCATTGGAGCATCAATTATTATCCCCTCGTTTGTATCAGGGCTAACAATAAGATAAGCATTATTGTCATATGGTCCACAAGAGGTTTTAAATATTCGTATATTTTTGTCGTAGAAAATAGGCATGGCTTCCTCCTGTAACACACTTGCAATTACAAATAATCCTTTACAATTCCTGTTAACTCTCTTAATTCTCTAATAGTACAATCACCCACTACGCCATTTATACCTATGGAACAACTTCCTGAAACTCTTGCTGCCTCCATGTCATATATAGAATCCCCGACCAAAATAGTTTCTTCGACAGAAACGTCTAATAAATCACAAGCCTTGAATACTATATCAGGAGCAGGTTTTCCACTCGCTACTTCATCTCCTCCGATTATACAGTCGATTCCTATGTCTAGATCCTTCAAAATCTCCCGAGCCAAGGATCCTGCCGTATTTGTTATCACAGCTAATTTGACCCCTAATTTCTTCAATTCTTCTATAGTGGCATGACAGTCTGGGGCTGGATACACGAACTCCTTAAAGTCATAGAAGTGGTTTTCGTAATAATTATCTACCTCTGAAACAGTCCTGCCAGAAAAAAACAGTGCCACGTCTAACGCTGTGGATTGACCATATACCGACTTGAATTGCTGTCGAGATATATCGGGACAATCAAATGCGATAGCTGCACTATTAACCAAACTGAACCAAGCCTCAAAGCTATCGACCAGGACTCCATCCATATCAAAAAGAACTGCTTTTATCATGAGTTACATTATATGACTAGAACAGAATAAATCCAGACTTAGACAAACCCGCATCGTCATCTGATATATTTATGTAACTAATCTTCCATCCTGCGTTTTAGATTAAATACTTTATTAGCTTTCCAAACTCCTCTTGTTTTTCCTGAACCCATTAATGCCAAGAACATTCCATCTTCCGAATATAGTCTGCACATATCTTGCGAAGAATCAAGATTAGAAGGGAATCCAAGATAAACACCCTGTCCTGTAATGACAGCCTTCCGTTTTTCTTCCTTCACGACCGCTGCCTTAAACTTAGACAACGGAAAGTCAACAGGAAATAAGAGACTCTGCCATGACTCATTGGCACAAGCATTCTCCGCTTCTTCTACAGAAATTGCGTTTGAAAAATTGAAAGGACCAGAACTTACTCTTTTTAGTTCCTTCAGATGAGCCCCGCATCCTAAATCCTCTCCCAAATCATGGGCCAAGGATCTGACATACATGCCTCTGCCGCATTCCAGCAATAAACTTATTTCCGGTAAATTGTATTCTAGTACATCTAAATTATATATACTTACTTCTCTTGGTCTTCTGGCGACCTCTTTGCCCGCACGCGCCAAGTTGTAAAGCCGTTCTCCGTCTTTCTTGAGAGCACTATACATTGGGGGAATTTGATCAAAATCACCTACATATTTTAAAAGTCCTTTTTCCACATCTGCTTGAGTTATATGAGAAGGATCCTGACTTTTAATTATAGTGCCAACAGCGTCATAACTATCAGTCGAAATCCCTAGTTTGATTACAGCTTCATAACTTTTAGGACTATCTACTAAATATTCCATTACCCTAGTAGCCTGTCCAAAACATATAGGTAAAATACCAGTCGCCTCAGGGTCTAGAGTGCCTGCATGCCCAACCTTCTTTTGCCGAGTCAAACCTTTAAGTTTTCTGACAACATCCATGGATGTCCAACCCACAGGCTTTATTACATTCAAAATTCCGTCAACCGCACTCATTTGTAAGATCCCTCTGACTGACTATCATTATTAATCACTGTGTCTATTTTCCCAAGGAGGTTATTACCTCTTTGTATGGAATCATCCAACACAAATTTAAGGTGTGGAACGTTTTTTGTGCTTAATCTCGGCATCAGATTCTGTCTGATGAAGCCCGAAGCTGAGTTTAACGTTTCTATCGTTTGCGCAGATTCAGCACTATCACCCATAACGCTCGTGAAAATTCTGGCGTGCCGAATGTCCTTAGATACAGTTACACCAATTATTGTAATCAAAGAGGCCAACCTGGGATCCTTCATATCACGAGATATTATCTCACTGATGTAACGCCTCAAGATCACGTTGATACGTTCGGTTCTTCTAGAAGCTTGCATTTGATCACCAATGTTTTCGGATGATGGGCTAACTAGCGTTTTCTACCCGAACAGACTCGATAATATCCCCTACTTCAAAATCACTGAATCCTTCTATTCCTATTCCACATTCGAAACCAGTATTCATTTCTCGAACGTCATCTTTGAAGTGTTTAAGGCTGGACACTAATCCTTCGTACAATAATTCTCCCTGTCTGGTGATCCTAGCTTTTGAGTTTCTGGATATGCGACCATCTGTGACATAAGATCCTGCTATTTTGTTGTTTCTTCCCACAGAAAATACTGCCCTTACTTCACAATGACCCTCGGTTATCTCCAAAACATCCGGAGTGAGCAAACCTTCAAGCGCGCTTTGGATGTCTTCGGACAATCTGTATATTATGTCATATAGCCTGATATCCAATTTCTTCGCCGTAGCAGACCTCCTAGCACCAGGTTCAATTCTTGTATTGAAACCTATTATCACTGCCTGTGACGTCTCTGCCAGCAATACATCACTTTCATTTATTGTCCCAACCCCTGCGTGGATAATATTAACTCTCCTGTCTTCTGCCGTAAGTTTATTCAAGGTTTCCCTTACAGCATCCACGCTGCCTTGCATGTCTGTTTTGACCACAAGATTGATCTCAGTTAACTCCCCAGTAGTCAACTTCAAACTTGCCTCTTCCAAAGTAGTGTTAAATGAAGTTTGAGAATCATTGTATTTTTGCCTCTTCTTAACAATATCTTTGGCAGTTTTATCGTTATCTACAACTATTAGTATGTCTCCAGCATCAGGAACGGTATCCAAGCCCAAGATCTCAGCCGGCGTAGATGGCCCGGCCGATTCCAGCTTAACTCCTGAGTCTCCTAAAAGTGCCTTGACTCTCCCGGACGAGTTGCCAACAACAACGGATTGGCCGAGTGTTAGTGTTCCTGTTTGTATCAAGACAGTAGCCAGTGTACCTTTACTCTTATCTACTTGAGCTTCAACTATAGTCCCCACAGCTAATCTGTCAGGGTCTGCTTTCAACTCTGATATTTCGGCTACAAGTAAGATGTTTTCTAATAACTCTGGTATACCATCCCTGGTGATAGCGGATACTGGCACGGCTATAACTTCTCCACCCCATTCTTCAATGACTAGCCCTCTTTCTACAAGTTGCGTTTTTACGTGATCCGGATTTGCATCTGGAACGTCTATCTTATTAATCGCAACTATGATGGGAACATCTGCAGCTTTAGCATGATTAATAGCCTCCAATGTCTGAGGCATTACTCCGTCATCTGCCGCCACTACCAAAACAGCTATATCTGTGATTCTTGCTCCTCTGGAACGCATAGCAGTAAATGCTTCGTGGCCAGGAGTATCTAAGAAAGTTATTGGTTTCCCTTCGTATTCAACTTGATATGCTCCTATCCGTTGAGTAATGCCTCCTACCTCCGATCCAGTTAGATTAGATTGCCGTATAGAATCTAATAAAGTCGTTTTACCATGATCAACATGACCCATAATTGTCACTATAGGTGGGCGTGACACCTGTTTTTCCGGATCATCCTCTGCCTTCACTACCCCTAAATTATCTTCTTCCAGTGTCGGGTTTGCGTTTTCCAAAGTAACCACAAATCCCAAGTTCTCTGCAATTAATGAAACCGTACTATAATCTATGGTCTGATTAATATTGGCCATTATACCGTTTCTAATTAGTTCCTTAATGACATCAACTGGATCACTATCCATTTCATACGCCAATTGCTTGACCGTTATGTTCTTAGGTACAAGTATCTCCCTCAAGTTCAACTCTGATGAACCAGAAGCACTTTCCGGGGTTTCTCTTAACTTATTATTGCTTGAGCGAATTTGTTTCTGCATAATATCTCAATCACCCAAAACGGTGGAGTGTGCAATATGTCGATTGGATTCGAGTATCTGTCCTATCGAATTTAGATCCTCTCGGCTAACTTGTCCTCGTAATTTGTAGTCAAACTTATTTTTCTTGAACGCTATTTGAAAACACTCGATACCACAAACGTAAGCCCCTCGACCAAACTTTTTGTGATCCAAATCCAAGGTTACTTCCCCGGACTTTGTCCGTACTATACGTATCAGGCTATGCTTAAGCGCCCTAAGGTTGCACCCTGCACAACTCCTAGTAGGCGCCAGACTTGGATTCATATGTAACCCCTATACTAGATCCCCTAAATCATCGTCCATTAAGTCGTCGCCTTCGTCCATAGAAAAATCATTCCGCCTAGACCTTTTTGTGCCCCTGGAACCTCTTTCTTCTCCTGCCCTACTAGTTCCCGCCGTTTTCCCCGCCCTACCCTTTCGACGAGGGTTGTTATCTCCTTTAGATCCCATTATATCTTCCGCGAATCTGATTGTTTGAGGCTGTTCTGGTACCTTCGGTATATCCCATACAGTCTCAGATATTTCAGTAAGTTCAGGTGCTTCTGCTGAATCAACAACTTCTTCAGAAGATCCGTTGTCAACTAAGACTTCCGCTAGTTGTTCTTCTATGGAAAGGCCATCGGTTGAAAGTTCATCAATATCTATCTGCTCCTCAAACTTGTCTACATCCTGAACATTATTTGTGTCGATCGTATCGGACAACGTACCCAAGGCCTCTGCTTCAGATCCTATCACATCCTCCGCAGGTACACTTGATTCCATCACTTCCGGGGATTCAACATCAGATACCAGTGTTGGTTCTGGCTTTGATAATCTTTCTTCACCTACTTCAGTCAGGCTCTTTATGTTTACCATTAAACCCGACAGTTTTGCACACAGTCTCGCGTTTTGCCCTTCTTTACCAATAGCCAAAGACAATTGCTGATCTGGCACAACTATCACTGCGTCGCTTGCATCATCTCCTATATCAACTCTAGAAACAGGACAAGGACTCAAGGAATTAGCCAAGAAAACCTTGGGGTCAGGGTGCCACTGTACAACATCTATTTTCTCACCCTGCAATTCGTTCACAACATTCTGAATACGGACACCTCTTAATCCCACGCAAGATCCAACAGGATCTACTCCTTCTTGCCTAGAGTAAACAGCAACCTTACTTCTGGATCCGGCTTCCCTTGCAACGGCCTTTATCTCCACTACACCGTTGAATATCTCTGGAACTTCCATTTCAAAGAGACGCCTTAAAAGCTCTTTGCTATTTCTGGAAACAACAACTTCTGGGCCTCTAACACTACGCCTCACCTCTGAAACATGAAGCTTTAGTTTTTGACCCGGACGATATCTTTCTGTGAAAACTTGTTCTGATAACGGTAATATACCTTCAGTTCTTCCTAAATCCACAGTTACATTTCTAGAATCTACTCTCTGTACTGTTCCCGTTAGTATATCTCCCTCTTTTCCGGAGTATTCTTCGAAAACTAAGTCCCTCTCGGCCTCTCTAAGTCTTTGAAGCACAACCTGCTTAGCTGCCTGCGCAGCGATCCTGCCGGTAGTCTGTATATCACCTTCTACTAATACCACGTCTCCCACGGCACTGCCTTTTTCTATCTTCTTCGCCTCTACAAGGCTAATTTCTCTCTGGGGGTCTAACACAGTTTCAACAGCAATTTTATGACTAAAAAGCTTCAATTCGCCGTTGGCCGGGTCCAAAGTCACAGATATTTCTTGACCAGCCAATACACTATCTTTTTTATACGCAGAAGCCAAAGCTGCCTCTATGGCAGATACCACGGCTTCTCTAGGCAAGTGACGCTCAGCAGCCAATTGAGTTACAGCTATGAGAAAATCGCTTTTCATTTTCTCCTCGCTCCTTTTTTGTCTCGACTTACAACTCGAGATTAAAACCAAAATTTTTATGGATAGAAAAAAAGTGGGTCGCTGCCCACTTTCATCCCAACATATATTGTGATTGAGTATATCATTATACTTAAATAATAACAATACTGCCCCCTGTTGAGCCTCCTAATTGAACATATGTGGTTTGAACATACGTGATTTAATTATTGAAAAAATGTGATAGGTTATGGACAACACACTTGACTGAGATATCTACTTCACGTATACTAACTTGCAGTCTGTCTTTTTTTAGGATAATCAATCTGAACATCTGACAGAAGAAATAAGTTTAAACTGGTGCTAATTCCACGGCGTCTGGCAGCAACCAGGCGCCTTTTTGCTCTTTAAAAATTGAATAGAGGTTTATGGTCCTGAATGTAG
>CEUZ01246137.1_pt1 | contig 10520 bp, 10 predicted proteins | sample 361511 | NCBI WGS metagenome assembly CEUZ01 (sample SAMEA2622822, study PRJEB7988) | marine metagenome | biome: marine biome (ENVO:00000447); feature: surface water layer (ENVO:00002042); material: "saline water (ENVO:00002010), including plankton (ENVO:xxxxxxxx)" | depth 5 m | reverse complement strand
CTTTTAAATTAAAAAAAAAAATAACTAAAATCTTTGTAGGAAATAGTGGTACCACGGCCCGTCTTTTATCTGGAGTATTATCGACATACCCAAATAAATTTTACTTGTGCGGCGATCAATCAATGAATAAACGAGATATGTCTCGAGTAATAGAACCATTAGAAAAAATTGGTTGTTTTTTTTATCCATCAAGAAAATCAACTCTTCCTATAGTAATGGAGGGAACTTCTATGCCTTTAGCCCAGCAACATATAGAAAACAAGGGAAGTGCACAAATCAAAAGTCTGATACTTCTATCTGCTCTTTCAACTTTCGGAATAACAACTATAGAGGAAAAGAAGATTAGTCGAAATCATACAGAGCTTTTTTTAAAAAAAATTAATGCTGATATAAAAATTAAAAAATTAAAAAATGGAAATTTAATCACATTAAAGGGTAAAAAAAATCTTTACGCATTTGATTATACAGTTAGCTCGGATCCAAGCTCGTTTGCTTTTTTTGTAGCTCTTACCTTACTAAGCCGAAATTCCCAGTTAGTAGCACATAATATTCTTTGCAATCCTACTAGAATAGGCTTTTTAAAAATTTTAAAAAAAAAAATGAAAGCAAATATAAAAATAAAAAATTTAAAAAAATCTTCAGGTGAACTTGTGGGCTCTATTATTGTTAAAGGCAGCTTACTAAAAGCAACAAATTTTCCAAAAGGGCTGGTGCCATCATTTATAGACGAACTCCCTATACTTTTTGTAATTGCCGCACTAACAAAAGGAATTTCGAAATTTACCTCTATAGGAGAAGCTACAAAAAAAGAAAGTAATAGAATCAAAGAAATGCAAAAAATTTTAGTCCAAGCAGGAATTTTTTGCAAAACCACCAATGATTCGATGACAATTTATGGTAAAGAAAATCTTGATTTTTCAAATAAATCAATCATTGTTAAAACTCAGGGAGATCACAGAATTTGTATGGCTTCAGTTATTTTAGCGCTAATTACTGGAATGAAAATAAAAATTCAAAATTTTGAAACAGTAAATACCTCGTTTCCAAATTTTATTTCTTTAATTAGAAAAATGGGGGGAAAAATTGAAATTAAGAAATTTTAATCAAAAGAAGCTATGTGTAGCTTTGGATGGTTTTAGTGCTTCTGGAAAAAGCCTTGGTGCAAAATTAATATCAAAAAAATATAAACTTCATCTCTTAAACTCTGGGCTATTATATCGCTTTGCCGCCTTTTTAATTTTAAAGTATAAGCCCAAAAAAAAAATTCCTTTTTTGAGAAAAAAATTTAAAAAATTAAACTACAAAAATTTAACACACTTAAACTTGCACACTGAGAAAATTAGCAGTTATTCAGCCACTATCGCAAAAGAAAAAAAAATAAGGTTAATATTAAAAAATTTTCAAAAAAAATTTGCTAGGAAATTTAAAAGATTAGCTATTGAGGGCCGCGATATATCCTCAAAAATCCTTAATAAAAATCCACGGTATGACGTATCTTTCTTTTTTAAATGTAACCTTAATACTGCCTCTTATAGGCGTTGGAGGGATTTAAAAACATCAAATAGGCAAATTACATTAAAAGAAGTTAGAAAATCCTTAAAAAAACGTAACGAACTTGATGTGAAAAGGCGCTTTTCCCCTTTAATTCAAAGTAAAGATTCGATAATAATACGCACCGACATTTTAAGCAAAAAGGAAATGGTTGCTAAAATGTCGAGAGAAATTGATAAAAAGTTATTATTAAAATATGGAAGAAATATTAAAACAGGAAAAAAGTAAATCACACAAAGAATTTGAAAAACTTCTTTCAGAAGATCTCGGCAATAGAAAATTTAAGGAAGGCGAAATAACAACTGGCATAATTAGCAAGGTTGGAAAAAAATATGTATTTATTGACCTTGGTTTAAAAAGCGAAGGAGCTATACCAATTGAAGAATTTAAACTTACCAAAGAAATAGATAAAATCGAAGTAGGATCAAAAATAGATGTTCTGCTAGAAAAAATTGAAAACTTTTCAGGGGATGTGGTAGTAAGCAGAGAAAAAGCTAGAAGAGCAAAATCCTGGAAACGTATGGAAAAAGCATTTGAAAATAAAGAAGAAGTTAAAGGCATAATTATATCAAGATGCAAAGGGGGGTTTGTTGTTGATGTTGATTCATGTCTTTGTTTCTTGCCAGGATCTCAAGTAGACCTGAGACCTTTAAAGAATTTTGACCATCTAATGAAAGTTCCTCAAACTTTTGAATGTGTAAAACTTGATAAAAAAAGAGGAAATATAGTTTTATCTAGAAGAGCTATTATGGAAAAAATTAGAGAAAAAGATAAAGATAAAGTTATTTCAAAAATCAAAGAAGGTGACATAGTTCAAGGAACAGTAAAAAATCTTACCGACTGGGGGGTGTTTGTAGATTTAAATGGTGTTGATGCCCTCTTGCACATTACTGATATATCTTGGAGCAGAATTAACAAACCATCTGAATTACTTTCGATTGGACAATCGATAAAAGTAAAAATCACTAAGATCGAACAAACTAAAAAGAAAATTAGCGTTAGCATTAAACATCTTACTGAAGACCCTTATGCAAAAATTATCAATAAATATGAAATAGGAAAAAAATATCCAGCTACAGTTACCAAAGTACAGGATTATGGTTGTTTTGCTAAATTAGAAGATGGTCTAGAAGGTTTAATTCACCAATCTGAATTGTCATGGACTAAAAAAAATATACACCCAGGAAAAATATTATCAACTTCGCAAAAAATAGAAGTTGTACTTTTAGAAAAAGATACAGAAAAAAGAAGACTTTCCTTGAGCTATAAAAATACATTAATCAACCCCTGGGTAAAATTTGCTAAAGAACACAAGGTCGGAGACGAGTTTGAAGGGACAGTGAAAAATATTACTGATTATGGATTATTTGTATCAGTTAAAAATGCAGAACTAGATGGAATGATACATTATAAAGATCTGAGCTGGTCTGAAAGTGAATCAGAGTTAGAAAAGTATAAAAAAAATCAAATAATTAAATTTAAAATTTTAGAAATAAATCAAGAAAATGAAAAAATAAGACTAGGTGTAAAACAGCTTACTGAAAATCCGTTTAAATTTTTTATGAACAAAAACTTACACGAAATTGTCACCGCTGTTGTGGAAAGTTCTTCCAAAAACGGAATTATTGTTCGTATAGGTAAAGAAAATTTATCAATTATGATTAAACGAAATCAATTAGCAAAAGAACCTGAAAATGCACGACCTTCGCGATTTGCAAGAGGTGATAAAGTAGACGCCATGATCATTGAGTTAGATAAAGAAAAAAATAAAGTAGCATTATCTATAAAAGCTTTAGAAGAAAAACAAACAAAAGAAGCTGAGAAAAAATACGGATCTAAAGATTCTGGGGGGGTATTAGGTGAAATACTTGGCCCTCTTTTAAAAAAGAAACCAACAAAAAAAAATTAGTTATATAGTAAGATTATGGTTAGATCAGAATTGTTGCAAGAGATGTGCAACCAACATCCCACCGTTCTTCGAAAAGATATGGAAAAAATTTTAGAAATTTTTTTTGACGAGATCACAGAAGCCCTATGTAGAGGCGAAAACATAGAAATTAGAGGTTTTGGAACTTATAAAGTCGTAAAAAGAAAGGCGCGCATAGGGAGAAATCCAAAAAATTCAGAATTTGTAAAAATACCTGAAAAAAAAGCAATTAAATGGAAAATGAGCAAAACATTGCTTAATAGATTGAATAAAAATTTTACTGAAAACAAAATATCTGATACCTTTTAAAAAATAATTTTAAATCAGTGAATAAAATCATTCTTGCTTTAGACACCACAAATTTAGACGAAGCAATTAATATTACAAAAAAAATCAAAGATAAAATTTTTACAGTTAAACTAGGATTAGAATTTTTTAATGCACATGGAAAAGAAGGTATTAAAAAATTTAATGAAATAGGTATTAATAATTTAATGCTAGATTTAAAACTAAAAGATATTCCGGAAACTGTTTATAAAGCGATTAAAGCTTTGGATGATATTAAGTTTGGTTTTTTAACTATTCATGGTCAAGGTGGTAAATCAATGATTGATAAAGCAAAAAAGGCCGCTAGTGAAATTAAGTGTCAACCGAACATTATGATGATAACAATTTTAACAGCTTTAAATGATGAGGATTTAAAATCCATAGGAAACAATAATACTGTTATAGAACAAGTTGAAAAATTAGCAATCGTGGCTAAAGAAATGAAGATAGGTGTAGTATGCTCAGGTCACGAAGCAAAAATTGTTAGAAAAATAGTTGGCCCTAATATTTTAATATTTACACCAGGTATTCGGATGAATAACGAAGATAAAAATGACCAGCGGCGTGTATGTACACCTATGGAAAGCATAAAAAATGGCTCGGATAAAATAATTGTAGGAAGAAGTGTAACTAAAGGAAATATTGAAAAAAATTTAAAGCAGATATCAGATTCTATTAGTTCATAAAATTATGATGAAATTAATAAAAAATAAACTTTTAATTGACCAACATAATAAAAATTATTTGTACGGAGGAAAATTTGGAGGCAATTATGTGCCTGAAACTTTAAAAAAACCAATTGAAGATTTAACAAATCTTTTTGAAAAACTTCGCCATGATAAGAAATTTTTAAAAGAGAGGGATTATTATTTTAACAATTATGTAGGGGCTCCAACTCCTTTTTTTAAATTAAACAATCTAACCAAGCACCTGGGTGGAGCTCAAATTTGGTGTAAGCAGGTTTCGAAAGCCAACGGAGGAGCTCATAAAATTTATAACGCAACCGTTCATGCTTTAATATGTAGAAGAGCAAAAAAAAAATATATCATTGGCGACACAGGAGCAGGATACGCTGGAAAAATGTTAAGTATGGCTGCAAAAAAATTCGGCCTTAAATGCAAAATATTTATGGGAACCAAAGATATAGCCCGGCAAGCAGTAAATTGCCGTGCTATGAGAAAAAATGGAGCTGAGATTGTTCCTGTAGATTCTGGTAGCAAAACCCTTGTTGATGCTGTTAGCGAATGTATGAGATTTTGGGTTTCAAATTGCGATACAACGCATATGTGTGTTGGTTCAACAGTTGGTCCTAATATATTCATAAAAATTTGTGCTTGGAGTACCGCACAAATCTCAAGAGAGCTCATGGTGCAAATAAAAAAAGAATTTGGGAAAGTTCCAAAAAAATTAAAATTAATAAATTGTGTAGGTGGTGGAAGTTCAGCAATGGGTTTTTGGAATGAATTTATAGGTTACAACAGAAATCATGTTGAACTTATTGGTGTTGAAGCTGGGGGTCCAAAAAATAGTAAAAGACATGCTGCGCCGCTAACTAACGGAGCTAAAATTGGTGTTTTGCATGGAGCATTACAATACGTAATTCAAGATACAGAAGGTCAAATAGAGGAAACTGAATCTATTAGCGCTGGTTTGGATTATCCTGGAGTTTCCCCATTACATTGTCTTTTAAAAGATTCTAGAAGAGCTAGATATACTTCAGCTACCGATGAACAAGCTCTTGAAGCTTACAAGTTAGTTTCAAAATTAGAAAAAGTTTCACCAAGTCTTGAACCTGCGCATGCATTTGCTGAGGCAATTCGAATTGCGCCAAGATTAAGTAAAGATACTATTATCGTAGTAGATAGTTGTGGTGATGCAAAAAAAGACATGAAAATTATAAAACAAAGATTAGGTAATAATTTATGAAATTTTCAAATTTAGCATCGACGTTTAAAAAATGTAGACAGGAAAATAGACCAGCTCTTCTAACCTACACAGTTTCGGGAGATCCTAATAAAAAAAAATCTTTTGAAATTTTAAAAGCAATTTCATCACACGCAGATATTTGTGAAATTGGATTAGGGCATAATTGTAATACAGGCGACGGGAAGCAAATTCAAAATAGCACTTACAGAGCAATTAAAAATGGTATTAAAATTAATGACACATTTAATATCGTAAAAAGATTTAAAAAAACAAAAAATTCTAAACCGTGCATACTTATGGGTTATTATAATTCTGTAGTTCAATATGGTGAAAATAAATTCATAAAAAAATGCAAAAAGATTGGGGTTGATGGATTAATTATTGTTGATCTGCCGTGGCCAGAAAATATAAGCTTTTCAAAAAAATGTAAAAAAAATTCTATTAATTTTGTTCAACTAGTTTCTCCTACTACATCTACTTATAGAATGAAAAAAATCATAAATGATTCACATGATATGATATATTATATTAGTATGCTATCAACCACCGGAGGTAAACTTAAAGTATCTCCAAAAGAAATTTTTAAAAATTACAATAAAATTAAAAAAATAAATAAATCTAAAAATTTAGTAATTGGTTTTGGAATTACTAAGAAAACCATTTTTTCTTTAAAAAAAGCCGATGGCCTTGTGGTTGGTAGTGCATTATGCAAAAAAATATCAGAATCGATTAAAAAAAGACAAAATCCTGTCATAAAGTTAGGCAATATGGTAAAAAGTCTAAGAAAAGAATTATCATGAATTGGATTACACGCTGGAAAAAAATTGGAATTAAAGTAAAACAAATTTTCAAAAAACAACCAAGTGGACAAGAAGAAACCGATTGGAAAAATTGCCCTCAATGTAAAAAAATTTCTTATCTTCCCGATTTAATTGCAAATTCATATATATGTGAGTGTAGTTTCCATTTTGATTTGCCTCCTAAATTACGTTTAAAATCTCTTTTTGATTCTAATTATGAAATTATCGAACCGCCTGAAAATATTAATCCCGATCCATTGAATTTTGAAGTTAAAGATGGTGCGCGCGAAGGATATAAATATATAGATAAAATTAATAAATATAAAAAAGTTACGGGACAAAAAACAGCTTTGGTGTGTGCGTCTGGAAACATATCAAATTTAAATTCCGTTGTGGTTTGTTTTAATCCAAAGTTTGGGGCGGGACGTTTTGGGCCAGCTGAAAATGAACATTTTTTAAAAGCTGCTAATTTTGCTGTTATCAATAAAGTAGATTTATGGATTGTCATATATCAAAGTTCGGGTATTGATGTGCATACAGGGGTAACTGGCCTCGCAGGTATGACTAAAAGTATAATAGCTATGAATGAAATTAAAAAAAATAATATACCAACTTTCTGCGTAGGTGCTCGCGCCACAGCTGGGGGTACTTATGCCTCAAGTTTCTTTATGCATGACTTTATAATAATTGAATCAAAATGTGTTGAAAACTTACTATTTTCAGGAAAGAGAGTGACGGCAAATATTTTAAAGGGTACTGACCAAATTCCCGATGATTTTGGAACCGCCGAAGGAATAATGAAATCGGGTTTAGCCGATATTACTCTTGAAAATAGAAAAGAATTAAAAGACACTATTACAAAATTAGCAAATATAATTTTGAAAAAAGAAGAATCAAATACGAAAAATGTAGAAGAAGTTCATGAAAATCCAGAAGATTTTAAAACGACTACTTCTACTGCATCCTAAAAGTGTAGACCTGTCTCTTATTAGAATTAAGAGACTGCTGAAAGATCTTAATAATCCTGAAAAAAAAATTAGAAATGCAATTCAAGTTGTTGGTACTAATGGAAAACATAGTTTTTGTTCCACAGCTCGAGAAATTTTTGAAACAGCAGGTTACAAAGTAAACCTTAATATCAGCCCATCTCTTAGAAAATTTAATGAAAGATATTATTTTTCAGGAAAATATATATCTGATGATAAGCTTTATGATTTGCTTGCTGAGGTAGAAAAAATAAATCGGGATAAAAATATTACATTTCATGAATTTATTTGTGCTTGTTTTTTTCTTGAGGCATCAAGAAATGTAAGTGATGTTAATATTTTAGAATCGGGCCTTTTTTTTAGACTTGATGCAAGCAATGTTTTAAAAAAAAATATTGCGTCAGTAATTATGCCTATAGGTTTAGATCATAAAGATTTTTTAAAAATTGGCACTATTGATGAAGTTGTTTATGAAAAATGTTCTCACCTACTAAATGGATCTAAAATATTTGTTGCAGAACAAAAAAAAAATGTTTTGGCAAAAATAAAGAAAAGCATTTTTAATAATTCTTCAGAAAAATTTATTTTTAATGAAAATTACAATTACAAAAAAAATTCTAATGGATTTATTTACAATGATAAACTAGGTAAAATATCTTTACCTCCCCCTAATTTATCAGGCGATTTTCAAATCAGCAATGTTTCTACAGCGATTGCTGTAACAAGAAATCTTGATCAATTTAAGATAGCTAAAAAACATATAAAACTTGCCATTACCAAAATAAAGAGTGAAGGAAGATTGCAAAAAATTACGCGGGGTAAACTTAGAAAATATGTATCCAAAAATAACCTAATTTTGATTGATGGTGCTCATAATCCATTAGCTGCCTACGCAATTAAGAAATATTTAGATAATTTAAATTCAGGAAGAAAAATTTTTATGGTTCTTGGAATGATGGCCAACAAAGAACATAAAGAATTTATTAAAATATTTAAAAATAGAATTCATACAATAATTGCTGTCGATATACCTAACCAAACAAATTTTATTGATAAAAAAAAATTATCAAATATTGCAAAATCTTGTGGAATACCTTCTGTGGCTGAAAGATCTATTGTATCAGCTCTAAAAAGAGTAGCTAGAGAAAATGATAATGCAATTATATTTTGTACAGGCAGTCTGTACTTTGCTGGAGAAATACTTAATTTAAATTAAATATTCTCTTTAATCCAAGAAACGATATTTGATTTTGTGGTAGCGCCAACTTTAGTAGCTTTAAGTTCACCATCTTTAAAAAGTAACATTGTGGGTATCCCTCTTACGCCATATTTGGTCGGTTGGTTTGGATGCTGGTCAATATTATGTTTTGCTATTATAACTTCGTTGCTCATCTCATTTGAAATTTCTTCTAAAATTGGACCGACCTGTTTGCAGGGACCACACCATTCAGCCCAAAAATCTACCAATGTAGGTTTTGGAGCTTTTAAGACTTCAGTCTCAAAATTCTCATCGGTTATATTTTTGGTAGTCATTGGATCAGTTTCAATTTAAGAATATTTTTTCTAATGTCAACCGGCCTTTTGATACATTTTTTCCATATCTTCAATATATGAATTAATGTCTTGAAGCGCCTGTAATTTTTCTTTGTCATCTTTAAATTTATTTCTTAAAGTGTCAATTTCAGAATAAGTTCTTGGTATAGTATTCCAATTTTCTTCATTGCTACTCAAAATTCTTGTGGCCATTTCTTTATGGATAGAATTATATTCTTCCTGTGGTAAAGATTGAGGGCTTTCTTCGTAAAGAATTTTTTTTCCAAAATATTTCATACGTTCATCTTCAAATTTTTGTAGTATTGAAAATTTCTCTTTCCAATCCGCTTTATGAAATTCTGGCATAATTTTATTATCATGATTAGAAGCAAATTTTTTATAAATTGATTCCTCTGGATAAACATCTAATTGTGAGTCTAATTCTTGTTTTTCCCTAGCATCATCATCCAAAACTGTGGCTACTTTTTTTGCAAATTGTTTATTTTCTCTCACCAATTTAGCTCTTTCTTTTAATTTTTTAATTCCTAACTGTTTGTAACTATCAAAATTCATTCCGTAGCTTGAATTCATTATAATTGGATGTTTTTTGTGTTTAATGGTTCTTATTACTTTTGGTTTTTTATCTAATTCTTTTTTTAATTGTTGAATTGACAAGCCAAAATAATAAGAAGGATCGGATTTAAGATCAAAACACATTGGGTAGCCCCACTGAGGGTGTTGACAAACAAAGGTTAGAACAAATGGAACAGATTTTCCGTAATAAAAAAAGTCTGTGCAAAACAATAGTTCTTCCTTAATTAGTTGAAAACTTTTGTCTTTATTAGTGGTCATTAAACTTGCCTTCCAAACATTAGGTGCTTTTTTACTTAAAAGTTTCGCAATTTCTATGGTAGCTAAAACATCGCCCATGGCTGAATGTGCGTTATCGTGTTTGATATCATTCATAGGTGCTAATTTTTCTAATTTAAAAACTGGATTATTTTTGTCGCTTATGGGAGTTTTAATACATTTAGGATAGTAAAGATGGCAGGCTCTAGCTAAACTAAACAGGTCTCCCCTTTCACTTCCGTTTGTATTGGTTAAATAAGGATATTCAAGATTTTTAAATAAAGTTCTTCTTAAAAATTCTTCATCAAAATTAATGGAATTATAACCGATAAAAATTGAATTTTTCCATTGTTTAAATTTATCAACTAATTGCCTAATCATTTGATAATGGGACAAATTTGTTTCTTTCAGCATTTTGGGAGTAGTTTTATTAACCAGCAAAGCCATAGCTTCTGGAACAACTCCAGGGCTTAATTTACATCGTCCTTCATATCTATCTAATTCTTGAAAATTATCATTCACTAAAACTGCGGCGGCTTGAATGATTTGGCCATAGGAAACATTTGACGAACAAGTTTCAAAATCATAAAAAACCAAATTTGGCATTAAATATTACTTATT